>ERZ795042.71-NODE-71-length-90516-cov-23.665049_pt1 | contig 90516 bp, 99 predicted proteins | sample MGYA00375126_ERZ795042 | MGnify/ENA primary metagenome ERZ795042 (study PRJEB30171, sample SAMN05518105) | compost metagenome | isolation source: Feedstock adapted compost from Newby Island compost facility, Milpitas, CA | place: USA:Newby Island compost facility...
AAGTACGACTCCCACGCCTCTCTCGGGAGCGTGCGCGTCTGCATCGCTGTCCTCCTTCGACGGTTAGGTTAGCTCGATACCAGGATACTCCCTCGCGCGAATCCACTCCGACGCCACCTGCTCAGCGGCGCCGGAACTCCCGCTCGAGCGCCGCGGTGCTGAGATGGACGAGCGTGGGGCGTCCGTGCGGGCAGGTGCGCGGCAGCTCGCACTGCTCCAGCTCCTCAACGAGGGCGCGCATCTCCTCCATCGCCAGCGCCACTCCGGCCCGTACGCTCGCGTGGCAGGCGACGGTCGCCGCGACGCGTTCGAAAGGATCCCTGAGCGAGCCCTCGTGGGCGAGGGCATCGAGGAGGTCGCGCACACGGCCGCCGATGTCGGTGCCGACGAGCCCCCGTGGGACCTCGCGCACAATCCACGCCCCCTCGCCGAACTCCTCGAGGAGGAGTCCCATCCCGCGCAGCAGCGCTCCATGTTCGACGGCGGCGGCGGCCGCTTCCGGCTCGAGGTGGAGCACGACCGGCTCGAGCAGCGGCTGCACGGCCAGCGGGCCCTCCTGTTGGCGCCGCCGGATCCGTTCGTAGAGCACCCGCTCATGGGCGGCGTGCTGGTCGATGAGGTACGCCCCGTCAGGACCCTCGGCGACGATGTAGCACAGCTGGAGCTGGCCTACCACGCGCAGGAGCGGGAGCACCGTGCGCTGAGCGGCCGGCATCGGACGGCCGGCGAGGGGCAGCCGCCCTTGGGTCGGTTCCGGCCGCAGCTCCAGTGCCGGGCGCAGCCGCTCACTCAACGTGGGCTCTGGCGGCGGCGTCTCCGACGGTCCGCTCCACGGCTGCGGCGGCGTCGCCCGCAGCGCGTCGACCACCGCGAGCCGGACCGCGCGCTGCACGGCTCGTTCGTCCCGGAGGCGCACCTCGGCCTTCGCCGGATGGACGTTGACGTCCACCTCCTCCTCCGGGAGCTGGACGGAGACGACCGCCAGGGGGAAGCGCCCGACCGGGAGCTGGCCGCCGTAGGCGTCGACGACCGCGAAGAGGATGCTGCGGCTCTGCACCCAGCGTCCGTTGATGAACGTCGCGATCCCGCTCCGGTTCCCCCGGTGCACCGCAGGCGAGCCGGCGAGCCCGGATACGCGGATTCCGGCCCCTTCGTACTGGAGCGGCAGCATCTCGGCCGCGGTCTCGGCGCCGTGGATGGCGGCGAACGCGTGCAAAAGCTCCCCATCCCCTGCGGTAGCGAAGCTTCGCCGGCCGTTCAGCCGCAGCTCGAACGCGATCTCCGGATGCGCGAGCGCGTAATGGGAGACGAGCGCGGCGATCGCCCGCGCCTCCGCGGTGGGCGAGGCGAGGAAGCGGCGGCGCGCAGGGAGCCGAGCGAAGAGCTCGCGCACCGTCACCGTCGTCCCCACCGGCGCGGGCCGACTCGAGCGTCGCACCACCCGCCCCTCGACGAGCGTTACCGCCACGCCGACCGGAGACTCCTCCGTGCGCGTGAGCAGCTCGACGTCGGCGGCCGCGGCGATGGAGGGCAGCGCCTCCCCGCGGAAGCCGAGGGTTCGGATGCGCCGCAGGTCCTCGAGCGCCCGGATCTTGCTCGTCGCGTGGCGTTCGAACGCGAGCTCGACCTCGTTCGGGGGGATGCCGCACCCGTCGTCGCGCACGCGGATGAGGCGGATGCCCCCCTCTTCTGCCTCGACGGTGATCCGCCGCGCGCCCGCATCGATGGCGTTGTCGAGGAGCTCCCGGACCACCGAGACGGGGCGCTCGATGACCTCGCCTGCTGCGATGCGGGAAGCTACGTCAGGCGGGAGGACGTGGATGGGCGCGCGCGTCACGGCCGCCCCCGGATGCGCGACTGGAGCTCGTACAGGATCCGCAGGGCCTCGATGGGCGGCGTCGCATCGAGGTCGAGCGCGGCGATGCGCTCCTCGATCTCGCTCGCCGGCCGGGAGAAGAGCGGGAGCTGCAGCGCCGCGGGAGGCGTCCGGCCCGTTCGGGACTGTTCCAGCTCCGCCAAGATCGCCTCCGCCCTCGCCACCACCGCTGGCGGAAGGCCTGCGAGCCGGGCGACGTGGACCCCGTACGAGCGGTCGCTCGGCCCCGGCACGATCCGGTGCTCGAAGATCACGGCGCGGCCCTCCTCGTGGACCGCCACGTGGGCGTTCGCGACCCGCGGGAGCCGGTCGGCGAGCTCGGTCAGCTCGTGGTAGTGGGTCGCAAAGAGGGTGAGCGCGCGCGCCTCGGGCCGGTCGTGGAGGTACTCCACGACCGCCTGCGCGATCGCCAACCCGTCGTACGTGCTCGTCCCCCGGCCGACCTCATCGAGGATGACGAGCGACTTCGGCGTCGCCTGGTGGAGGATCTGCGCCGTCTCGAGCATCTCCACCATGAACGTGGATTGGCCGGCCGCGAGGTCGTCCTGTGCGCCGATGCGGGAGAAGATGCGGTCGAAGAAGGGGAGCTCCGCCTCCGCCGCTGGGACGAACGACCCCGCCTGCGCCATGAGGGCGATGAGCGCCACTTGGCGGAGGTACGTCGACTTCCCGCTCATGTTCGGTCCGGTGATGAGGAGGATCTGCCGAGACTCGTCCAAGTCGCAGTCGTTCGGCACGAACCGTCCCGGACCGAGGGAGCGTTCGACCACCGGGTGCCGTCCGGCCCTGATCCGCACGCGCCGCTCCTCGGTGAACGTCGGGCGCACGTACCCTTCTCTCGCCGCCACCTCGGCGAGCGCGAGGAGCACGTCGAGCTCGGCCACGGCGGCCGCGACGTCCTGCAGCCGGGCGAGCTCCCCCGCGAGGGAGGCCAGGAGCTGACCGAAGAGCTGCCGCTCGAGCTCCCCCAGCCGCTCCCGCGCCCCGTTCAGCCGCGCCTCGAGCTCCTTCAGCTCCTCGGTCACGAACCGTTCGGCGCCCACGAGGGTCTGCCGCCGCTGGTAGTCGGGCGGGACGAGGTGGACGTTCGCAGCCGTGACTTCGATGTAGTAGCCGAAGACCTTGTTGAACCCGACCTTCAGGGAGCGGATGCCGGTGCGCTCGCGCTCCCGCGCTTCGAGCCCGGCGATGACGGAGCGCGTGTCGCGGGTGAGCGCGCGGAGCGAGTCCACCTCCGGGCTCACGCCGTCGGCGATGACCCCGCCCTCGTCGAAACCGGCTGGAGGATCGGGCGCGAGGTGCGTCTCGAGGAGCCGCAGCGGTTCCTCCGCACCGGCGAGCGCGAGCGCCAGCCGTCCCACACGGTCGGGCAGCCCTTCGACGGCAAGGAGCTCGCGGAGCCGAATCGCCCGGCGCAGCCCTTCCCGCAGCAGGTGCAGGTCCCGCGGCCCCGCCGTCCCTGCACCAACCTTCCCCACGAGCCGGGCGATGTCCGGCGCCCCGACCAGCGCCTGCCGAGCCCGTTCGCGGAGGAGCGGGCTCGTGATCCCCCACTCCACCGCGTCGAGCCGTTCTTCCACGGCTGGCCGGTCGCGGAGCGGCCTCGCGAGCCACTCCCGCAGGAGCCGCGCGCCCATCGCCGTCTTCGTCTCATTCAGGACCGAGAAGAGCGACGCGCGACGTTCCCCGCTCGGGAAGACATCGAGGTTGCGGAGGGTTCGCCCGTCGAGGACGAGCGTCTCCTCCGGCACGAGCCACCGCACCCGCTGGAGGGTCGCGAGCGCGGCGGGGAAGGTCTCCCGCAGGTAGGAGACGAGGAGGGCGAGCGCGTGGGCAGCCGGCCGTTCCGGCGGCACTGCCAGCCGAGCGTACGCCGCCAGGTGCTGCTCCAGCTCAGCCTCGATGGCGAGCGTGCTCAGGGGGGCACGGCGGCGAACGGGCGCCGTGAGGCCGAGACGCTCGGGCTCGCACTCCTCGGTGACGACGAGCTCCGCGGGCGGCGTGCGCAGAAGCTCGTCCAGGGCGCCGGGGCCCTCGGCCAGCCGCAGCTCACCGGTCGTGACATCGGCGAAGGCGACGGCCGGCACGGGGCCGTCGACGAGCGCGGCGAGGTAGTTCGGCGCATCAGCGGCGAGCGCGCCCTCGGCGGTGAGCGTGCCAGCTGTAACCACCCGCACGACGTCCCGCGGCAGCAGCCCCTTCACCTGGCTCGGGTCGGCGAGCTGCTCGCAGATCGCCACCCGGTACCCCTTCGCCACGAGCGCCGCCACGTGCTGGTCGAGCGTCTGGTGAGGCACCCCCGCGAGCGGGACCCGGAGGTTCTTCCCCATCGGCTTCGAGGTGAGGGTGATGTTCAGCTCCTCAGCCACGACGCGCGCGTCGTCGTCGAACGTCTCGTAGAAGTCCCCAAGGCGGAAGAAGAGGATCGTGTCCGGGTACTTCCGTTTCAGCTCGAGGTACTGACGGCGGATAGGGGTCGACACGTGCGCTCCCGACGTTGGCACGATTGTACGCGCCCCTCGCAAGGGACCGCGGGCCGCGGATTACAGTTCGAAATCCTGCCCCGACTGGAGGAACAGCGCGACGTCCTCCGCTTCCGCATCCTCTGCCGCCTCGAAGGCAGCGAACGGCGACCAGGCCGTGGCGCCGGCGGGTGAGATGGCCCAGTCGGGCTCGGCATCGAGCGCGTCGAACTCCTCGAAGAAGCCGAACGGGTCATCGAAGAAGCCGCCCGCGCGCAGGAGCGCATCGAGCCGCTCCCGCGCCGCGAGGAGGAACGCGCCGTCCGCGGGCTTCTCGGCACCGCTCATGCCATGATCTTTGGCGGGCGCCGTCGCGCGCGGCAAGCGCGTCAGCGCTCGTACACCCGGGCCTCGATCGCGCGCATCTCCTCGGCGATCCGCTCGAACTCCTCCGCCGTGAGCGCCTCCTCCGCGAGGGGGAAGAGCTCCCCTTCTTCGTCGTCGAAGTGCCCCTGGAGCATGGCGTCGAGCCGGAACAGGGCGTCCCAGAGCTCGCCCAGCGTCGCACCGGCCTCGCGGATCGCCTCGCGAGCCGCCCTCGCTGCGCCGCGCACGTCGTCGTGACGCTCGTTGAGGGCTTCGAGGACGCTCAGGAACCGGGCGCGTCGCACCTTGATCTCGTCGTGCTGGACGACCATGTCCTCGCAGAGCTGGAGGAGCTCCGTCCCTCGCTCCTTGAGAGGCGGGAAGAGTGCGCGCTCCTCCTTCTCGATGTGCGCCTCCAGTTCGACCGCCAGGTACGCGTCGAGGTCTGCGAAGAACTCCCGCGCTTCTTCCTCGTCGAGCGTCTCCGCACCGGACGCGCGGAGCTCGGCGAGGCGCTCCCTCGCTTCTTCGAGGACGGCCTTCGTCCGTTCGTGCTCCTGGAGAAGGACGTCGATCGCCTCCGGGTGAGCCATCGCCCTTATGATACTCGCCACTCGACGAGGGCTCGCTCAGGCGCCGAAGGAAGTTGACGCGGTTGCGGCGGACGGTTAGCCTCTGCGATGACAACCGAACATGGAAAGGCGTCGAACGGGGAGAGTACCCCGCAAGGCGGGCTTCCAGAGAGCCGGGGCAGGTGGAAGCCGGTAGCTGCGCGGCGGGGGAATGGGCCCGGGAGCTCCGGCTGCGAACGGCGTCGCACTCAGTAGTGGCCGGCGGAGACGGCACCGTTATCAGAGCCGTTGCCATCGCCGTAGGCGGTGGCGGAGAGTGCCCTGGGGGAGAATCCCAGGGAACAAAGGTGGCACCGCGAGTACCCCCTCGTCCTTTGGCGATGGGGGTTTTTTGGTAGGAGGGCAACGATGGTCGATGCGAGGAAGATCCTGCTCCCGGAGTCGGAGCTCCCGACGCACTGGTACAACATCGCCGCCGACATGAAGAACCTGCCGCCCCCGCCCCTCCATCCGGCGACCCACGAGCCGGTCGGCCCGGAGGCGCTCGCGCCTCTCTTCCCGATGGAGCTGATCAAGCAGGAGGTGAGCACCGAACGGTACGTCCCGATCCCGGAGGAAGTGCGGGAGGTGTACCGGATCTGGCGCCCCACGCCGCTCATCCGCGCCCGCGCCCTCGAGCGCGCCTTGGAGACACCAGCCCACATCTACTACAAGTACGAGGGCGTCTCGCCGTCCGGCTCGCACAAGCCGAACACCGCCGTCGCGCAGGCGTACTACAACGCCAAGGAGGGTGTGCGGCGGATCACGACCGAGACCGGTGCCGGGCAGTGGGGCTCCTCACTCGCCTTCGCCTGCCAGCTCTTCGGCATCGAGTGCAAGGTGTACATGGTACGGATCTCGTACCAGCAGAAGCCGTACCGGCGCGTGCTCATGGAGACGTGGGGCGCGACGGTCGTCCCCAGCCCGAGCCCGGACACGAACGCCGGCCGGCAGATCCTCGCCCAGGACCCGGAGAGCCGCGGGTCACTCGGGATCGCCATCAGCGAGGCGGTCGAGGATGCGGCGAGCAGGGAGGACACGAAGTACTCGCTGGGAAGCGTCCTCAACCACGTCCTGCTCCACCAAACGGTCGTCGGGCAGGAGGCGGTGAAGCAGATGGAGCTGGCCGGGGAGTACCCGGATGTGGTCATCGGGTGCGTGGGCGGCGGCTCGAACGCGGCCGGGCTCATTTTCCCCTTCCTGCGGGAGAAGCTCGAAGGGCGCCGGAACACGAGGTTCGTCGCCGTGGAGCCTGCCTCTTGTCCGAGCCTCACGAAGGGTGAGTACCGGTACGACTTCGGCGACACGGCCGGGCTGACGCCGCTGCTGAAGATGTACACCCTCGGGCATACGTTCGTGCCCCCGGGAATCCACGCCGGCGGACTCCGGTACCACGGGATGGCGCCGCTCATCTGCCAGCTGTACGAGGACGGGTACATCGAGGCGGTCGCCTACCCGCAGACGCCCTGCTTCGAGGCGGCGGTGCTCTTCGCGCGCACCGAAGGGATCGTCCCGGCGCCGGAGAGCAGCCACGCGGTGCGGGCCGCCGTTGATGAGGCGCTCGCGGCAAAGGAAGCTGGGGAGGCGCGAGTGATCCTGTTCAACCTGAGCGGCCACGGCCTCCTGGACCTGCAGGCGTACGACGACTACCTGGCCGGGAAGCTGCGGGACGAGGAGTACCCCGAGGAGAAGGTGCGGGAGGCGATGAAAGACCTTCCGGAGGTGAGGTAGCGGTGGTGGTTTCCACGCGAGCCGAGACGCTGCGGCGGCGGCTGGAGGCGCTCCTCGAGGAGCGCTCCTTGCTGGCGCATCCGTTCTACCGCGAGTGGACCGCGGGCACGCTCAGTCGCGACCGGCTACGGGAGTACGCTCGGCAGTACTACCACTTCGAGGCGATGTTCCCGCGCTTCCTGAGCGCCATCCACTCGCGCACGGACTCCCTGCGTATCCGCCAGCTCCTCCTCGACAACCTCTGGGACGAGGAGCACGGCGAGCGGAACCACCCGGAGCTCTGGCTCGAGTTCGCCGAGGCGCTCGGGCTCGAGCGGACGGAAGTGGTCGGCGCGCAGTGGCTCCCGGAAACGGAGGCGCTCATCGCCCACTACACGCGGCAGAGCCGCGAAGCCCCGATCGCCGAGGCGTTGGCCACGCTGTACGCCTTCGAGGCGCAGGTCCCTGCCATCGCCTGGCAGAACATCAAAGGCCTGAGCGAACATTACGGTCTCCGTCCGGAGCAGTTCGAGTTCTTCACCGTGCACCTCGTCGCGGACGTCGGCCACGCCGGAGCCGAGCTCGAGGCGATGTCGGAGTCGTGCACCGACGAGGAGGGCGTCATCGCGGCAGCCGAGACCGCCTGCACCCTTCTGTGGAGCTTCCTCGACGGCTGCTACCGGGCAGGGGCGGCGTGACGATGGAGTTCGAGTACCAGAACTCGGACGTCTGGGCGACGCTCGTGCGGCTCGCGACCTCCGTCGGGAGGCTGAAGGTCGTGTCCAACCTCCGCGCTGCCGCCGACGCCCAGCAGCGCGCGTTCGAGGAGGCGGGCCGCGCCTGCGGGCTCTTCGCCGAGACGAGCCTCCGTGACGGCGCCGCGCAGATCACGGGCCTGCGCGAGACCCGGGCGGCGGTCACGCGCTGCCGCGCCTGGCTTCAGGTGCTCGCCTCCGTCACGAACGAGCCGGAGACGGCGTTCTCGGAAGAGCTCGGGCTCACCGAGCACGCGGCGCGGCAGCTCGCCGCCATGATCCGGCTCGCCGAGCGTGGCGCGCCCCGGCCGAACGCACGCAGCGCGAATCGGGGAACGCGGGGAGGAAGAGCGTGAGCGAGCGGAAGCGGATCTTGACGGGCGTCCGCCCCACCGGCCCGCTCCATCTCGGGCACTACGCGGGCGCGCTCGAGAACTGGGTCAGGCTCCAGGACGAGTACGACTGCTACTTCCTCATCGCCGACTACCAGGTGTCGGACTACGCGCACGACATCCCCTGGGTGCGCCAGGCGGTGTGGGAGGTCGCCCTCGACTGGCTCGCCGTCGGGCTGGACCCGGAGCGGAGCAGCTTCGTCATCGAGAGCCTCATCCCCGAGCACGCTGAGCTGACCGTCTGGCTGAGCTGGTTCCTCCCGCTCGGGATGCTGCAACGGAACCCGACGCTGAAGGCAGAGATGCAGGACTTCGGGAAGCGCTCGGTGCCCGTCGCGTTCTTCAACTACCCGGTGATGCAGGTCGCGAACATCCTCATGCCGCGCGCCCACCTCGTCCCGGTCGGCGAGGACCAGCTGCCGCACATCGAGCTCACCCGCGAGGTCGCCCGCCGCTTCAACCGCGACTTCCGCCCGGTGTTCCCCGAGCCGGAGGCGCTCGTCGGCCGCGTGCCCCGCCTCGTCGGCATCGACGGCCAAGCGAAGATGAGCAAGTCGCGGAACAACGCCATCTTCCTCAAGGACGACGAGGAGACGGTGCGCCGGAAGATCCGGTCGATGTACGGGGGGCCGCCACGAGCAGCGGACGAACCCGGCGACCCCGACGAGAACCCTATCATCCTCTACCACCGCGCCTTCAACCCGAACCAGGACGAGGTGCGGGACCTCGAAGAGCGGTACCGCACCACTGGAGTGAGTAACCTGGAGCTGAAGGAGCGCCTCACGGAGGTCCTCATCGACTTCCTCCGGCCGATCTGGGAGCGGCGGCGGTACTACGAGGCGCGCATGCACCTCGTCCGCGATGCCCTCGCCGCGGGGACCGAGCGAGCGCACGCGCTCGCTCGCGAGACGATGCGGATGGTCCGCGATGCGCTCGACCTGAACTACCTGAGTAAGTACTGATGCTGCGACCGAGCTTGGACGAGGTGCGGACACTCGCCCGGACGCGGGCCGGGAACCTCGTGCCCGTGTACCGGGAGATCACCGCGGACCTCGATACGCCCGTCTCCGCCTACCTGAAGGTCCGGGAGGGCCCGTACTCGTTCCTCCTGGAGTCGGTCGAGGGCGGAGAACGGCTCGCCCGCTACTCCTTCATCGGCACGAACCCGTACCGCGTCCTCCGCACCGGCCCAGGGTACGAGTACGAGGGCGACCCGCTCGTCCCCGTCGAGCAGGAGCTCGCCCAGTTCCGGCTCGTACGCCTCCCCGGCCTCCCCCTGCTCACCGGGGGCGCCATCGGTTATGTCGGGTACGATGCCGTCCGGCACTTCGAACCGCGCGTCGAGCGGCCGCTCGCCGACCCGCTGGGGCTGCCGGAAGCGATGTTCCTCTTCTGCGATTCGCTCATCGTCTTCGACCACATCCACCACACGATGAAGGTCGTCACCCACTGCCGGCTCGACGGGGACGTGGACGCCGCCTACCGCCAGGCTGCCTTCCGCATCGAGGACCTCGTCCGCCGCCTCACCACCCGTTCGGTTCCCCTCCCTGTGGAGGACGTTGCCGACGTCGTACGGACGAACGGCGAGGCGGTGTCGAACGTGGGGAAGGAAGGGTACCAGCAGATGGTGGAGCGGATTCGCGAGTACATCATCGCTGGGGACGTCATCCAGGTCGTTCCCTCCCAGCGAATCGCCCGGCGGACGGCTGTGCACCCGTTCAACATCTACCGCCAGCTCCGGGCCCTCAACCCCTCCCCCTACATGTTCTACCTCGACCTGGGCGAGTTTCAGATCGTCGGTGCGAGCCCGGAGCTGCTCGTGCGGGTGGAAGAGGGGGTGGTCACCACCCATCCGATCGCTGGCACGCGTCCGCGCGGGAAGACGCCGGAAGAGGACGAGCGGCTCGAGCGGGAGCTCCTCGCGAGCGAGAAGGAGCGCGCGGAGCACATCATGCTGGTCGACCTCGGCCGGAACGACGTCGGGAGGGTCGCCGTGCCGGGGAGCGTCCGGGTCGACTCCCTCATGCACATCGAGCGGTACTCGCACGTCATGCACATCGTCTCCCACGTCTCCGGTCAGCTCCGGCCGGACAAAACGATGTTCGATGCGTTCCGCGCCATCTTCCCCGCCGGCACGGTGAGCGGGGCCCCGAAGATCCGGGCGATGGAGATCATCGCCGAGCTCGAGGGAGAGCGCCGGTACGTGTACGCGGGAGCCGTGGGGTATGCGAGCCTCGCCGGGAGCCTCGACACCTGCATCGCGATCCGGACGATGGTCGTGAAGGACGGCGTCGCCTACCTCCAGGCGGGCGGCGGGATCGTCTACGACTCCGACCCCGAGGAGGAGTACAACGAGAGCATGGCGAAGCTGCGAGCGCTCCTGCGCGCGATCGACCGGGCCGAGCTCGCCGCGGCCGAAACGCCGGTGGGAAGCCTGGGGTACGAGTGATGCGAGACGACCGTCCAGAACGTGTCTACGGCATCCTCGTCCGCGAAGGCCGGGCGTTCCTCACCCGGCACCCCCGAGGGCTCGGCCTCCCCGGAGGGGAGTTCCGCCCGCGCGCCCAGGACCGGAAGATCGAGCTCCAGGCCCACCTCCTCGACCAGCTCGGCATCGTCGCCCGCCGCATCTGGGCCCAGGGCGCCTTCGACTACCAGCACCCGGACGAAGAGCGCCCGTACTTCTCAGGCTTCTACACCGTCTGGGAGTGGGACGGTGAGGTCCCTCTCCACCTCGGCCGGTGGGTTTCCGCGACCGAGCTCGCCGACCTGCCGCTCCCGACCTCCCTTCGTATCCTTCTCCTCAGCGTGCTCTCCACACAGGTGCTGCGAACGACATGACGCAGGAGATTCGACTCGGCGCCATCCTCCAGCGCGACGCGCAGCTCTGGCTCGTCCGCGCCTCGGGCGGTCGCGCCTGGGAGCTCCCGGGAGGCGTGTTCGGCCCCGAGCACGACGACGTCGACGAAGCCATGGCGGCGCTCTTGCGGCGCTTCGGCGTCGAGGTCGCCGACCCCGCCGGATCGTTCGTCGAGACGGTCCGCTTCGCGCTCCCGGGAGGGACCCGGGTCATCTACAACCTGTACGCTCCCCTCCACTGGGCGGGGGAGCCGAGGCCTCCAGACAGCGCCGAGGGCTGCTGGGTCCGGGTGCGGGAGCTGGAGCAGGTGGCGATGGAGCCCGCGGTCCACGAGGCGGTCCTCCACTACTTCGGACTGCGGGAGCGGCAGGACGACGCGGAGGAGATTGCGAAGGCGTTCCAGGCCTTCCTCGCCTCCGAGGAGTCGTCGGCGAGCCCGGCCCCTCCTCCCCCGGCCGACCGTCGCGAGGCCGCGCTCGCCGCTGCCGGCCTCCTCATGGGCGGTGAGCCGGCGGCCGCCTACCGGCTGCTGCGGCGGGACTACCGGGAGCTCGCCGAGGACATCGTCGACTTCGCCTTCGGGAGCATCTGGACTCACCCGGGCCTCGATCGCAAGACGCGCAGCCTCCTCGTGGTGGCGATCCTCGCGACCGAAGGCCGCCCGACGGCCCTCCGCGCCCACATCCGCGGGGCGCTCAACCACGGTGCGACCCGCGAGGAGCTCGTGGAGACCCTGCGTACCGTCGCGGCCTACGCTGGCTTCCCGGCCGCGCTCGAGGCGTGGCCCGTGATGGAGGAGGTGCTCAGCGAGCGGGAGCGGCGCCAGCGCCGCCGGAAGGAGCGGCAGGGGTGATGACCAGAGTGTTCGAGAAGCGGCTCACCCACGTCGCCGTCCGCTTCTACCGGGTCGGGAGCGTGGACCTGGCGCTCGTCCCGCTCCTCGACGAGGCGGCGAGCTTCGCGCGGGGCGCCGGCGACGGGTACTTCCTCGTCGCCATCCTCGGCGAACCGGGAACCGCCTACCCGCTCAACCTCCGCTCAGCGAGCGCCTTCGACCCTGCCTACCTGGAGGCGAAGTTCCGCCTCGACCGGCGCGGCTACGGCGTCACGCCTGAGGAGTTCGCAGAGGCGCTGCGGGCGGTTCGCGACGACATCGCGCGAGAGGAGCGGCTCGACCGATGACGACCGTGCTCATCGATAACTACGACAGCTTCACCTACAACCTGTACCAGTACCTGTGTGAGCTCGGCGCCGACGTCGTCGTCTTCCGGAACGACAAGGTGACGATCCCCGAGCTGCGCGCGCTCCGTCCCGACCACATCGTCATCTCGCCAGGGCCTGGCGGTCCGAAGGACGCCGGCATCTCCATCGAGGTCATCCGCGCCTTCGCGGGGGAAGTGCCGATCCTCGGGGTCTGTCTCGGCCACCAGTGCATCTACGAGGCGTTCGGCGGCACGGTCGCGAACGCGGGCGAGATCAAGCACGGGAAGACGTCGGTCATCTACCACGACGGCAAAGGGGTGTTCGAGGGCATCCCGAACGGCTTCCGCGCCGTGCGCTACCACAGCCTCGCCGGGACCCCCGAGTCGCAGCCTCCGGAACTCGAGGTGACCGCCCACTCCGAGTCGGGCGTGATCATGGGCGTGCGCCATCGCACCTACCGCATCGAGGGGGTGCAGTTCCATCCCGAGTCGATCGCGACGGAGTACGGCAAGGAGTGTCTGCAGAACTTCCTGCGCATGGAGGGGGGCCGATGGTGATGCAGGAGGCGATCCGGAGCCTGGTCGAGCAGGGCTCCCTCCACCCGGAGCAGGCCGCCGCCGCGATGGAGGCGATGATGCGCGGCGAGGCCACCCCGGCGCAGGTGGGCGCGTTCCTCGCCGCACTCCGCATCCGCGGCGAATCCCCCGCGATCGTGGCCGAGCTCGCGCGCGTCATGCAGGCCCACGCGGAGCCGATCCCCGTGGAGAACGTCGTCGACGTCGTCGGGACCGGGGGCGACGGCGTCGACGTCTTCAACGTCTCCACGGCCGCGGCGGTGGTCCTCGCCGGAGCAGGAGCGCGGGTGGCGAAGCACGGGAACCGCGCCATGTCCTCGCAGTGCGGCTCGGCGGACGTCCTAGAGGCACTCGGCGCCCGCATCGACCTCGGCGGCGAGGCCGTCGCGAGGCTCGTGGAGGAGTGCAACTTCGCCTTCGTCTTCGCGCAGCGCTTCCATCCGGCCATGCGCCACGTCGCCGGCCCCCGCCGCGAGCTCGGGATCCGCACCGTGTTCAACATCCTCGGTCCGCTGACGAACCCCGCGCGCCCAGCGGCACAGCTGACCGGCGTGGCCACCGAACCGCTGGCGCGGCTCGTCGCCGGCGCGTTCGCGCTTCGCCGCCCCCGGCGGGTCGTCGTCGTGCACTCCGCCGACGGGCTCGACGAAGTCAGCCCCGCGGCGCCCACACACGCGTGGATCGTCGAGGGCACGACCGTCAGCGAACGCACGCTCTCGCCCGAGGACTTCGGGCTCCCGCGCCATCCCCTCGAGACCGTTCGCGGCGGGAGCGCGGCCGAGAACGCGGAGGCGATGCGGGCAGTGCTCGCGGGCGCGAGCGGTCCGCTCGCGGACTTCGTCCTCATGAACGCGGCCGCCGCCGCCTTCGCCGCGGGGTTGGTCGAAGACGTGCGCGAAGGGGTCGAGCTCGCCCGCGAGGCGATTGGGTCCGGGCGTGCGAGGGAGGTGCTGGAGACGTACGTGCGACGCTCGCAGGAGCTTGCCGATGGCTGAGCCCTCGATCCTCGAGCGCATCGTGGCGCAGCGGCGGGAGGACGTTGCCGCTGCGAAGCGGGAGCGGCCGCTCGCGACGCTCATCCGCGAGGCCGAGCGCGCTCCTGCGCCGCTCGACGTCCTCGCCCGCCTCCGGGCAGAGCCCGGGGTTGCGGTGATGGCGGAGATCAAGCGCGCCTCGCCGAGCCGCGGCCCCATCGCGCCGCACGTCGACGCCTACGAGCAGGCGCACCGGTACGCCGAGGCGGGAGCGGCGGTCATCTCCGTGCTCACCGAACCCACCTGGTTCCTCGGCAGCCTCGACGACCTCCGGGCCGCGCGGCGGGCGGCCGAGGGCGTCGAGCCTCGGCCCGCCCTGCTCCGGAAGGACTTCGTCGTCGACGCGTACCAGGTCGCGGAAGCGCGCGCCGCCGGCGCCGATACCGTCCTCCTCATCGTCGCCTGCCTCTCCGATCCCGAGCTCGGCGAGCTGATCTCCGCCGCCCGTGAGCTCGGCATGGAGCCGCTCGTGGAGGTGAACTCGGAAGAGGAGATGGAGCGCGCGGCAGCGGCAGGAGCGCGGTTCATCGGCATCAACAACCGCGACCTCCGCACCTTCACTGTGGACCTCGATACGACGGTGCGCGTCGCGCGGGCCGCGCCCCCTACCGCCTTCCTGGCGGCCCTGAGCGGCGTCCGCGGGAGGAAGGACGTCGAGCGCTTCGTGCGCGCAGGCGCCCGTGCCGTTCTCGTCGGGGAGGCGCTCATGGAATCCTCAGACCCGGCGGCACTCATCCGCGAGCTGCGGGCGGTGCCGGTGCCATGACGGGCACGCGAGTGAAGATCTGCGGCATCCGCACGCCCGAGGAAGCGCTGGCCGCGGCGGAGGCCGGGGCGGACTTCATCGGCATCGTTCTCGCCCCCTCGCCGCGACGGGTGAGCCCGGAAACCTGTCTGGCCATCCTCGAGGCGGTGTGGGAGCGCCGCGGGCGCGAGGGGCCGGTGGAGATCCCAGGGCCAGCCCGGGGCGAGGTCCGCGGCCCGGGATGGTACTTCGCCTGGCAGGAAGCGCTCGAGGATACGCTCGTCCGCGTCCGCCCCCTCGTCGTCGGGGTGTTCGCCGACCAGCCGCTCGCCGAGGTGAACGAGATCGCCGACGCCGCGCGCCTCGACCTCGTGCAGCTCTCCGGCGGCGAGGCCGAGGACGCCCACGTCGCATCGTGCATCCGCCCGGTCATCCGCGCGCTGCACGTCGACGGCGCGACAGAGCCGGAGGGGCTCTGGGCACGAGCCCAGGACGTTCGGGCCGCCCTCGTGCTGCTCGACACGGCCGACGCGACGCGCCGGGGAGGTACGGGGACGACGTTCCCGTGGGAGCGTGCCATCCCGGTCGCCGAACGGTTGCCGGTGATGCTCGCGGGCGGACTGAACGCGGAGAACGTTCGCGGCGCCATCGAAGCGGTCCGGCCCTGGGCGGTCGACGTCTCGAGCGGGGTCGAGCGAGGAGGGCGGAAAGATCCCGAGGAGGTCGCCCGCTTCGTCGCCGCTGCGAAAGGAGGAGCCAGATGAGGGAGAAGCTGCCGGAGCGCTTCGGTGAGTTCGGGGGACGGTACGTGCCGGAGACGCTCGTCGAAGCGCACGAGGAGCTCGAACGCGCGTACCTGGAGGCGCGCGCGGACCCCGAGTTCCAGCGCGAGCTCGACCACCTCCTGCGGACGTACGTCGGGCGTCCGACGCCGCTCTACTTCGCGAAGCGGCTCACCGAGGAGTGCGGCGGCGCCCGCATCTGGCTCAAGCGGGAGGACCTCGCCCATACAGGCGCCCACAAGATCAACAACGCGCTCGGACAGGCGCTGCTCGCCAAGCGGCTCGGGAAGACACGCATCATCGCCGAAACGGGGGCCGGCCAGCACGGCGTCGCGACCGCCACGGCGTGCGCCATGCTCGGCCTCGAGTGCGTGGTCTACATGGGGAGCGAGGACATCCGCCGGCAGTCGCTGAACGTCTTCCGGATGAAGATGCTCGGGGCGACCGTCATCCCGGTCGACTCCGGTTCGCGGACCCTGAAGGACGCCATCAACGAGGCGATGCGGGACTGGGTGACGAACGTGCGGACGACGCACTACATCGTCGGCTCCGCCATCGGCCCACATCCGTTCCCGACGATCGTCCGCGACTTCCAGTCCGTCATCGGCCGCGAGGCGCGCCAGCAGATGCTGGAGGAGGCGGGGAAGCTCCCGGACGTGGCCATCGCCTGCGTGGGCGGAGGCAGCAACGCCATCGGCCTCTTCCACCCCTTCCTCGAGGACCCCGTTCGGCTCATCGGCGTCGAGGCCGGAGGGCGTTCGCTCACGCCGGGAGAACACGCGGCCACGCTCGTCGCCGGGCGCCCGGGGGTGCTCCACGGCACGAAGACGTACCTCCTGCAGGACGAGTGGGGGCAGATCCTCTCCACCCACAGCATCTCGGCAGGCCTCGACTATCCGGGAGTCGGCCCGGAGCACTCCTGGCTGAAGCGGTCGGAGCGAGCCGAGTACGTGGCGGTGGACGATCATCAGGCGCTCGAGGGGTTCCTCGCGCTCACCCGCACGGAGGGGATCATCCCAGCACTGGAGCCCGCCCACGCCGTCTACTACGCCATCGAGCTCGCGCGGAGGATGCGCCCCGACCAGGACATCCTCATCGGCCTGAGCGGGCGAGGCGACAAGGACATGCACACCGTCGCCGCGGCGCTCGGCGTGACGATCGAGGCGTGAGCGGCGCAGCTACTCCCCTCCCCGCTGGGCGGACGGCAGTCGCCCTCATCGCCGCCGTTCTCCTGCACGTGGCGGCCGCGGCCGCGATCGCTCCTCTCTCCGAGCGCCTCGGGTACACCCCCCAGATCCGAGACGTGGGCGACACGTTCGCGAAGCTCAGCGAGGTCGCCGAGTACGCCGACGCCCTCCTCGCCCGGCTGGCGAGCGGAGCCGGCCGGCCCGAGCCCCCCCGGCTCCTCGGCGATCCGGGGGCGACGGCCCTCGCTTACGGGCTCGGGGTTGCCGTCGACCTGGGTTGGGCGGCGCTCGCCATCGCGGCAGCCGGCGGCCTGGAAGCGGCGCGCCGGTCGTTCGGGCTCCGGCCAACCCCGGCGAACGAGCTGTGGCTCGCGGGAGCGCTCGCCGTCGGGGCTTGGGCGATCGTCGCCGCGTGGCGGGTGGCGGCCGAGGTCGCCGGCGCAACCTCGCTCGCGAGCGTGGACCGGGTGCCGGAGCCAGTCTTCCGGGAGCACGTGGTCCTCGCCCTCTTCGGCCTCTCCGCGCTCGTCACCGCGCCGCTCGCCGAGGAGCTGCTCTTCCGAGGGCTCCTCTTCCGCTTCCTGCGGCCGTGGGGATGGTGGCTCGCCGCTCTCGGCACCGCGATCCCGTTCGCTCTCCTCCACGGCCGGCTCGCGACCCTCGCCCCGTTCGCGCTCGTCGGGGTCCTCTTCGCCTGGGGAGCGGAGCGCACCGGCCGGGTCACCGACGCCTGGCTGGCCCACGCGCTCTTCAACGGGATCTCCTTCATCGTGGTGCTCCGGAGCACATGAGGAATCGAACGGATTGGGACGTCGACTGGGGATGGCAACGGGCGCTGCTCGCCCTGCTGGTGAGCATCCTGGCGTACGTGCTCCTTTCGATCGGCGGCCTCCTCGTCATCGAGCTCGCCGGGCGCGGGACGCGCGTGAGCGACGTCGGCGACGTCGTCGAGAAGATGGGGGCCGTGGCCCGCTACGTCGACGCCCTCCTCGCGGCGGCGAGCGAAGGCCGGCCCCGGCCCGAACCTCCCGAGCTGCTCGCAAGCCAGTTCGCACTTCAGGTGGGGTTCCTCTCGACGCTCGCGTACCACGTCGCCATCGCCCTCATCGGCGTCACGCTGGTGACGTCGCCGGAGCGGCTCTGGCGGAGGGTGGTGCTCGCGCGGCTTTCGTGGCGCGGGCTCGGCCGGGCGCTGCTGGCGGCTGCGGCGGGGTACGGCATCGTCCTCGGGTACGCGGCGGTGGTGACGGCGCTCGGGTGGGAACCCCTCATCCCGAAGAGCACCGTCCCCATCGAGACGACGCGCGATCCGGTCACGCTCGCCCTCACCGGCCTCGTGGCCGTGGGGACCGCGCCGGTCGCAGAGGAGCTCCTCTTCCGCGGGTACCTCTTCGGCGGGCTCGCGAACCGGCTCGGCTTCCTCCCGGCCGCCTTCCTCAGTTCGGCGCTCTTCGCCGCGAACCACTTCGACCCCGGTAGCATCATCCCGTTCACGATGGTGGGGATGCTGCTCTGCGCGCTCTTCTGGCGCGCAGGCTCGCTGTGGGAGAGCATGGCGATGCACATGATCTTCAACGGCACCAGCTACCTCCTGCTCCTCGGGGTGAGCGCATGACGGGTTCGGCGCGGATCCGGGAGGCGTTCCGGGCGGCGAAGGAGGCCGGGCGGCCGGCGTTCATCGCCTATGTGACCGCCGGCTATCCGAGCCCCGCGGCGACGCCGCAGATCCTGCGCGCGCTCGCCGAAGGAGGGGCGGACGTCATCGAGCTCGGAGTGCCGTTCTCCGACCCGCTGGCGGATGGCGCCACGATCCAGCACGCGAACGAAGTGGCGCTCCGCCACGGCGTCACGATCGAGGACACGTTCCGGATGGTCGAGGAGCTCCGAAGCGAAGGGTTCGCGACGCCGATCCTCCTCATGGGGTACTACAACCCGATCCTCGCCTTCGGTGAAGCGCGGGCCGCCGCGCGTGCGGCGGAGGCGGGGGTCGACGGCTTCATCGTCGTCGACCTGCCTCCGGAAGAGGCGGAGGGGTTCCTGAGCGAGTGCCGGCGCACCGGCCGCAGCTTCGTGCCGCTCGTCGCTCCGACGACGAGCGACGAGCGCATCGGGCGCATCGCTGCCGCCGCCGACAGTTTCCTGTACTGCGTCTCCGTTACCGGGACCACGGGCGCCCGCCAGGAGCTCCCGCCCGGACTGGAGGAGTTCCTGGCACGGGTGCGGGCGCGGACGGAGCTGCCGCTCGCCGTCGGATTCGGGATCTCGCGCCGGGAGCACGTCCTCGCGCTCGGTCGGCTCGCCGATGGCGTCGTCGTCGGCTCTGCTATAATCGCGGCCATCGACGCCGCACCGGAAGCAGGTGCGGCCGCTCAGGTTCGCAGGTATGTGGAGGAGCTCACCGGCCGGAAGGGGCACGAGGTCAGCGGCCCGTAGCGGAGTCGAGGTGCGCTGCGTCGGCGGACCCGCCCGCACGGGCCGGGCGTACACGCGCCCCGCGGCCGGGGCGTTCGTGCGGCCGCACCGCTGATGCAGACCGATTCCCACCCGAAGCGCGGAGGAGGATGACACAGAGATGCCCGTGCGTGGCATCCGCGGGGCGACGACCGTCCCGCAGAACACCCGCGAGGCGATCGTCGAGGCGGCCCGTGAGCTCCTGCAGCTCATGGTGGAGGCGAACGACGTCCGCCCCGAGGACATCGCGTCCGCCTGGTTCACCACCACCACCGACCTGAACGCGGAGTTCCCGGCCGTCGCGGCGCGCGAGATGGGGTGGACGTACGTGCCGCTCATGTGCTCGCACGAGATGGACGTGCCCGGAAGCCTCCGGATGTGCCTCCGGATCCTCCTCCACGTCAACACCGAGAAGCGCCAGGATGAGATCCGGCACATCTACCTCCGGGGCGCCCGCGCCCTCCGCCCTGACCTCGACGCGGCGCCCATCGCTGCCAAACCCGGGAACGTGAGGGGTGATGAGAGATGATCATCGTGCTCAGTCCAGAGGCGACGCCTGAGGACATCGAGTTCATCATCGCCCGCATCGAGGCGACCGGCCGGCAGGCCCACCTGTCGGAGGGCACCGAGCGGCGGATCATCGGCGTCATCGGGCCGGATGCCCCCGAGCTGCAGGACATGTTCGAGACCCTGCCGCACGTGGAGTCCGTGCATCGGGTCACGAAGCCGTACAAGCTCGTCAGCCGGGAGTTCAAACCGAACCGAACGGTGATCGAGCTGCCGAACGGTGTCCGCATCGGCGGGCCCGACCTCGCCATCATGGCCGGCCCCTGCAGCGTCGAGAGCGAGGAGCAGCTCATGGCGACCGCGCACGCCGTGAAAGCTGCGGGCGCGAACATCCTCCGGGGCGGGGCCTTCAAGCCCCGCAGCTCGCCCTACTCCTTCCGCGGCCTCGGAGTCGAAGGCCTGAAGCTGCTCGCCCAGGCGCGGAAGGAAACGGGGCTCCCGGTGATCACGGAGGTGATGACCGTCCGTGACGTCGACCTCGTCGCCGAGTACGCCGACATCCTCCAGATCGGCGCGCGGAACATGCAGAACTTCATGCTCTTGGACGAGGTGGGGCGGGTCGGCAAGCCGGTGATGCTGAAACGGGCTCTCAGCGGGCTGATCGAAGAGTGGCTCCTCGCCGCCGAGTACATCCTCAGCAAGGGGAACTCGCAGGTGATCCTCTGCGAGCGCGGGATCCGGACGTTCGAGACCTCCTACCGGAACACGTTCGACGTCAACGCCATCCCGCTCGTCAAGGAACTCAGCCACCTGCCCATCATCGCCGACCCGAGCCACGGGACCGGGAAGTGGGCACTCGTGAAGCCCGTGGCGATGGCTGCCATCGCGGCCGGTGCGGACGGCTTGATGGTGGAGGTGCATCCGAACCCGGAGCAGGCGCTGAGCGACGGCGCCCAATCGTTGACATTCGAGCGCTTCGCAGAGATGATGCGTGCCGTCGCGCCGATCGCTGCCGCGGTCGAGAGGCCGCTTCCCGCCCTGGGAGCGCCTGCGGCGCGGTGAGGCGCGACGTGGCCTTCGGGCCGTGACGGCGGGCGCCTCCTGGCGGGGGGAGAGCGGCTCGCGGAGGGCTATGCCGGAGATACGCCTGCCCATCTTCGAGGGTCCGCTCGACCTCCTCCTCACGCTGATCGAGCGGCGCGATCTGGACATCACCGCCGTGTCGCTGGTGGCGGTGGCCGACCAGTACCTGACGGCTATCCACCAGGACGGCGCCGTCGATGCTGACGCGCTGGCCGAGTTCGTCGCCATCGGCGCGAAGCTGCTCTACCTGAAGTCGCTCGCCCTCCTGCCCCGTCCCGCGGCCGAAGGCGGGAGCGAACGCCTCGAGGAGGACCAGGTCGGCCAGGAGCTCGTCGAGCTCCTGCGCGAGTACCAGCGCTTCCGGAGCGTTGCCGAGGCGCTCGCCCAGCGGCACGCGAGCGGGCTGCGGCTGTACAGCCGCCAGTCGCCGCCGCCGGCCGTGCCGCCTGGGCCCGGGCTCGCCGGCGTGACGCTCGAGCGGCTGCGGGAGGTGATGCTCGAAGTCCTCGCCCGGCGCCCGGTCCAGGCGCCTCGGGCGGTCGTGCGCCGCGAGCCGGTCACCCTCGAGGCGAAGGTCGCGGCCGTCCGCAGCGTGCTCCGCGAGCGAGGCCGGTGCCTCTTCCGGGCGCTCATCGAAGCGAGCCGCACGAAGCTCGAGGTGATCGTCGCCTTCTTCGCCGTCCTCGAGCTGCTCAAGCTCGGCGAGTGTGACGTCCGCCAGGAGTGCCCCTGGGGGGAGATCGAGCTCGTCGCGCTCGCGCCAGCGGCCGTGAGCTGAGGCCGCGATTCACCGCAGGCTGGAGCGCTTGTTACGCTGGCGACAGAAGGTCGGGGAAGCATGACGATTCCCGCGCTCACGCGGCTCCAGCTCCAGTCCGTCGCCTCGCCGCGCCCCACGGCGGTCACCCTCGGCGTCTTCGACGGGGTGCATCGCGGCCACCAAGCGCTCGTCCGGCGCCTGGCCGAGGAGGCGGCAGCGCGGGGGCTCGTTCCCGGGGTAGTGACCCTCCACCCGCACCCGACCACCGTGCTCCGGCCCGACGTTCCCCCGAGCTACCTCACGAGCCTCGAACAGCGTATCGAGCTCCTGGAGGCTTCGGGCGCCAGCTGGGTGCTCCCGCTCACCTTCACCTCGGAGCTCGCGGAGGTCGAGGCGGAGGAGCTCGCCCGTGCCTTCGTCGACATCCTGCGCATGCGCCTCCTCGTCCTCGGTCCGGACGCCGCCTTCGGGCGCGGCGCCCCCCGAGACACGCCGGAGCGCATGCGGCGGTTGGGTGCAGAGCTCGGGTTCGAGGTGATCCAGGTGGAGCCGGTCTTCCTGGACGGCGAGCGGTGCAGCTCGACCGCCGTGCGGGAGGCCCTCGCGCGGGGCGAGGTGGCCCGGGTCGCGAGACTCCTCGGGCGTCCGTACCGTCTGGCCGGGCCCGTCGTCCGAGGGGACGAACGCGGGCGTACGCTCGGGTTCCCCACCGCGAACATCTCCGTCGCGGCAGACCGGGCGCTGCCCGCGCTCGGCGTCTACGCCACCTGGGTGCACCTGGACGGCCGCCGCCTGCGCGGGGCGACGAACATCGGCCGGCGGCCGACGTTCGCGCTCGGCCACGTCTCCATCGAGACCCACATCCTCGACTTCGAGGGGGACTTGTACGGACGGCACCTCGCCATCGACATCGTGGAGCGGATTCGCGACGAGCGCCCCTTCGCCTCGGTCGAGGACCTGTGCGCGCAGATCGCTCGCGACGTCGAGCGGGTGCGGGAGGTGCTCCGGTGAGCCGGAAGATGGCGCCGGTAGAGGAGCAGCTCTTCGTCCTCATGAGCGGGGTGGATTACGGAGACGAGCAGCTCCGGCGCGTGTTCGAGCAGGAGCTGCGGGAGCGGCTGGAGGAGGACCGCCCGCTCCGCGTCTACCTCGGCGTCGACCCCACGGGCTCCTCCCTCACCCTGGGGCACACCGTCCCGCTCCGCAAGCTCCGCCAGTTCCAGGAGTTCGGCCACCACACGATCTTCCTCATCGGCGACTACACCGCCCTCATCGGCGACCCGAGCGACAAGAACAAGCTCCGGCCGATGCTGACCCCGGAGGAGGTGCGCCGGAACGAAGCCACGTACTTCGACCAGGTGGCGCGCTTCCTCGACCCCTCACGGACGGAGATCCGTCACAACTCGGAGTGGCTCGCCGAGCTCCGGCTGTACGACCTCATCCAGCTCACGTCGAAGTTCACCGTCGCGGAGATGCTCCGGCGTGAGACGTTCCGGAAGCGGTTCGAGGAAGGGGACGCGATCTACCTGCACGAGTTCCTCTACGCGCTCATGCAGGGGTACGACGCCTACGCGCTCGCCTGCGACGTGCAGATCGGGGGGACGGAGCAGCTCTTCAACCTGATGGCAGGCCGGAAGATCCAAGAGGCGGCCGGGCAGCGGCCGCACGTGCCCATCACGCTGCCGATCCTGGTGGGCACGGACGGCAAGACGAAGATGTCGAAGTCGGCCGGAAACTACATCGCCATCGACGACCCGCCCGAGGAGCAGTACGGGAAGGTGATGTCGCTCCCGGACGAGGTGCTCCCCGACTACTTTGTCCTCGCGACGAACCTCGACCGGGCGCTCGTGATGGAGATCGTCGAGGGGCTGCGCCGCGGGACCCGAAACCCGCTGGAGGAGAAGAAGCGGCTCGCCCGCACGATCGTCAGCGAGTGCTGGGGCCCTGAAGCGGCAGAGCGAGCCGAGCGGCACTTCGAGCGCACCATCCAGCGCAAGGAGGCGCCTGAAGAGATGCCGGTGGCGTACGTCACCGGGGAGGAACCGCTGCTCGAGGTCCTCGTGCGCGAAGGCCTCGCGAGCTCGAAGCGGGAAGCGCGGCGGCTCTTCCAACAGGGAGCGGTGAACGTCAACGGGGAAACGGTGGACGCGGATGCGCGCGCGCTGCCGGAGAGCATCGTACAGGTTGGGAAACGGCGCTGGCTCCGGCTCGCGCGAACGCCTTCGAGTTAGGCGGGCGCTCGTTGCCGGAGCCCCGTTTCTCGCGTATGCTCCGCCCGGATTTACCGAACGGGAGGTACAGCATGTCCGATCTGGTGGAAACGGCGAAGCGGCACGCGCAGGACGTCATCGCCGGGAACATGGCGGCCCTCATGGGGGACTTCACCCCCTCGGGGCTCACGAAGGCGATGGCGCTCGCCGCGAGCCCCATCCAGGCCCAGTCGTTCGAGGTGAAGGAGCTCGGGAACGACGAGCTTGAGATCACCTACACGGGCCCCAGCGGGAGCCGCACGATCTGGAGCAAGTGGGTGAAGAACGGCGACCGCTGGCAGATCGACGACCTGGCGGAGCGCAGCTGATGGCGGAGGGAGCGCAGGAGGCAGCAGAGCGGCTCGCGGCGAACGTCGCGGCGGGGAACATCGCGCTCGTCCTCGCCGACATCGCTCCCGAGGCGCTCGCCAAGGCGATGCAAGCGAACCCGGCTGCCGCGGGAGGGGCGGGCGGCCTCCCCGCGCTCCCTGCTATCCGCGAATGGCGCGTTGAACCGGCCGGCGACTCCCCGGCCGGTCCCGTCTTCCGCCTGCGCTTCCATAGCGACGCGGGGGACGCGGTCATCGAGACGACGTGGGGGGAAGTGATGGGGCAGTGGAAGGTCGTCGACTTCGCCGTCGTCGAGCTGCGCCGCCGCGAGCCCCCTTCCGAACCTTCCTCGGGCAGTTGACGGCCCTCGTACCATAGAGGCAACGCGTGTGAGGAGGCGCACCATGCGTCGTGCCGCCATCTTCGCCGCCCTCGTCGGGCCGTTCCTCTTGGCGACCGCTCCCTTCGTCGCGTACGCGCTCGTGGGGCGCGCCGAGGCACCGGAGGCCATGGTCGTCCTCACGAGCGACCCGCCAGCATCGGCGAACGCGGCGATGGTCCCACAGCCGGCGTCGAACCCGCTTGATCTCCTCGGGCCGGAGTGCTCGGGCCGCTTCTAGACCGCCACAGGGACCGATGCAGGTAATCGATACCTCCGGGCGAGGAACGCTCTGCCCCTTTCCCTTCCCGGCCCCGATGGGCCACCATGGGGCCGGAGCCCACCGCGGCGCCATCGATGTGCGCGAATCTTCACGAAATCAGAGCGGTGTAGGAGTGGACGTGTCGCGGGGCCTGCGCCTAGAATGTCGCCGCCCTGAACCCGCACCGCTTCGGATCGAGGTGATCGACGCATGGAAGATGCCCTCGGCCAGTTTTTGAACTTCCTTGCCGTGGAGAAGAACGCATCGGAAAACACCATCTCGGCCTACCGGAACGATCTCCGCCAGTTCAGCGATTACGTTTGGGCTTCGGAAAAGGGCAGGGCCGGTGCGTGGGGGGACGTAACCGAGGAGGACATCAAGAACTACATCGCATATCTTCGAGAGAAGCAGTACAAGGACTCGACGGTTGCGCGGAAAGTTGCAGCCGTCAAGTCGTTCTATTCGTTCCTCGTCGCTGAGGGGTTCGTGGACCAGGACCCCACGGAGAACGTGAAGTCGCCCCAGGTCGGGAAGACCCTACCACGCGCGCTCACCCCCGAGGAGGTGGACGAGCTCCTAGAGCAACCCGCCAAGCGGAACACGCCGGAGGCGCATCGGGATAAGGCGATGCTTGAGCTGCTCTACGCCACGGGCCTCCGAGTCAGTGAGCTCGTGGCGCTCGACGTGAATGACGTCGACCTCGAGAGCGACCCGGTCACCGTCCGTTCGGTGGGGAAGGGCGACCGAGAGCGCGTGCTCCAGCTCCCTCCGCGGGCCGTCGACGAGCTCCGCCACTACATCTTCCACGTGCGCCCGCGGCTCGTCCGGAACCGGAAGGAGCAGGCGCTCTTCGTCAACCGGCGCGGTGAGCGCCTCACTCGACAGGGGTTCTGGCTCATCCTGAAGAACTACGCCCGCCAGGCGGGACTGGACAAGGACATCACCCCGCACACCCTGCGCCACACGTACGCCACCCACATGCTCTCGGGCGGGATGCCGCTCCGGTACGTCCAGGAGGCGCTCGGCCACGCGAGCATCTCGACCACGCAGATCTACACCCATCTGAGCGACCAGCAGAAGCGGCGCCAGTACGACCAGGCGCACCCGCGCGCGTAAGGAGGCGTCGTCCGCCTTCGTTGGACGGAGCGCGGAAGCCTGCCCTACCATCGACCCGTGCGTTCCCGCGCGGGCCAATGACGAGGCGAGATGGCGCTTCGCGCGCCCCCGCGCTGGTCCGACTCCACGCCTGAGGTGGTCCCGATGGCGGTCATGTGGAGCGTGATCTTCTACACCGTCCTGGCGGTAGCCGCGTTCTACTTCATCCTCCTCCAGCCCGTGCTGAAGCAGCAGAAGGCGCGCCGGAAGGCGATCGAGAGCCTGCGCATCGGCGACGAGGTGCTCACGACGGGTGGGCTCATCGCCGAGGTCGTCGACGTGATCTCCCTCCCGGACCGCCCGACCGAGCTGATCCTGGAGCTCGCGCCCGGCGTCCGCGTGCGGGCGCTCACGGACGCCATCGAACGGCGGCTCTCGACGCTCGAGCCGGTCGAAGAGCGGCGAGAGGAGCAAGCAGCTGAGCCGACCCCGAACGAGGAGGCAGTGGGTCAGCGTGCGTAGCCGTTCCACCCTGCTGATGTTCCTCTTCGTCGTCGCCCTCACGGCGTTCGCCATCGTCGTCGTCTGGCCGAGCCGTCCATCCCGCTACCTCCCGGGCGACTTCTGGCCGAAGGGCCAGGGGATCAAGATCGGGGACTTCGAACGGCGGGAGATGCGCCTCGGCCTCGACCTCCGCGGCGGCGCCCGTCTCGTCCTCGAGGCAGACCCTCCTGCCGACTACCAGGGCGACCTCGGCGACGCCCTCGAAGTGGCCCGCGAGGTCATCGAGCGGCGCGTCAACGAGTTCGGCGTCAGCGAGGCAGAGGTGTCGCTCGCGAGCGGGAACCGGATCGATGTCCAGGTGCCCGGCATGAGCGTGACCGACGCCGAACGGCTCATCGGCCGCACGGCGCAGCTCGAGTTCCGCGTGATCGACGACGAGGGGAACGAGGTCCCGGCCACCGGCATCGTCAACGGGCAAGAGCTCGTGATGACCGGCCAGTACCTGAAGAACAACACGTACGTCTCGCGCAGCGGCGCCACCTACGCGGTGAACTTCGAGACCACCGACATCGGCGCCGAGCTCATGCGGCAGATCACCACCAGGGCGCTGCAGTACCCACCCGGTGATCCTCGGCGGCTCCTCCTCGTCTACCTCGACGACGAGCTCATCTCCTCCGCCACGGTGCAGGCGGTCATCTCCGACCAGGGTTCCATCACCGGGCTCCGGAGCTTCTCTGAGGCGAGCGAGCTCTCGAAGCAGCTGAACGCCGGCGCCCTGCCTGTCCCGCTCCGCGTCGTGCAGTCGAGCGAAGTGAGCGCCACCCTCGGCGAGGACTCCGTCCTGAAGACGGTGCGCGCGGGCGAGGTCGGCCTCATCGCGGTCATGCTCTTCATGATCCTGTACTACCGCCTCCCCGGCGTGCTCGCCTCGGCCGCGCTCGTCGTCTATACCTCGCTCGTCCTCCTCATCTTCAAGCTCTGGCCGGTGACCCTCACGCTCTCAGGGATCGCCGCCTTCATCCTCTCCGTCGGCATGGCCGTCGACGCGAACATACTCATCTTCGAGCGGATGAAGGAGGAGCTGCGGAGAGGCCGCTCCCTCAACGCAGCGATCGACACGGGCTTCCGCCGCGCCTGGCCGTCGATCCGGGACTCGAACGTCTCCACCCTCATCACCTGCGTGATCCTGTACTGGTTCGGCGACCAGTTCGGCGCAGCGCTCGTGAAGGGCTTCGCGCTCACGCTCGCCATCGGCGTGCTCGTGAGCATGTTCTCCGCCATCACCGTCACCCGGACCTTCCTGAAGATGGTCGTCGGGACGCCGGTCGGACGCGCAGGCTGGCTCTTCAACGCTGCGGAGGTGCGGCGCCGGGAAAGCGCGCCCGCGCTCGCGCCAGGGGGAGGAGAGTAGGTGTTCGACTTCGTCGGCAAGCGTTGGTGGTACCTGAGCGTCCCCGGCGTCCTCGTCCTCGCCGCTATCATCATCCTCGCCATCCCGCCCACCCTCCGGGCAGGGATCGAGTTCACCTCCGGTTCGACGTTCACGCTCGAGTTCACGGAGAGAGCTGTGTCCGCGTCCGAGCTGCGGGCTGCGCTCGCCGAGCTCGGCCACCCGGAAGCACGCGTCCAGGGCGCGGGCGAGAACGTCTACATCGTGCGCACGAAGCCGCTGCAGGGGGCGCCGGCGCTCGGGGAGGAGCCCGGGCCGGTGCCGCCGGGGGAGATCGACGAGATCCAAGCGGCGCTGAAGGAGCGGTTCGGTGACGTCGTCCGCCGCGACTTCGCCACCGTCACGGGTACCGTCTCGGCGGAGATCGGCCGGTACTCGGCGATTGCCGTGGCCGTCGCCGCCCTCGCCATCCTCGCCTACATCAGCATGTCGTTCCGGAAGCTGCGCCGCCCGTGGCGGTACGGCACCTGCGCGGTCATCGCGCTCGTCCACGACGCCCTCATCGTGCTCGGCCTCTTCTCTCTCCTCGGGAAGCTGCGGGGTACGGAAGTGGATACCGCCTTCATCGTCGGGCTGCTCACCGTGATCGGCTTCTCGGTCCACGACACCATCGTCGTCTTCGACCGGATCCGAGAGAAGCTCGAGCACGACCCGTACATCCCCTTCGAGGAGGCCGTGAACGGCAGCCTCACGGAGACGCTCGGGCGTTCGCTCACGACCTCCCTCACCGTCATCCTGACGATCGTGGCGATGCTCCTCATCGGGGGAGAGACGATTCGGAACTTCCTCCTCGTCCTCCTCGTGGGCATCACTGCCGGCACGTACTCGAGTATCGGCGTCGCCGCCCAGGTGCTGGTCGCGTGGGACCATGGAGACCTGAAGCGGTTCTGGTCCCGGCTCCGCGGCAGCCTCACCGAGGAGGAGCCTGCGGCCGGCGTGCCCGCTTCCTGACGCCGCCCCCTACGTCCGCCGCCCGAAGAGCGCGTCCTTCAGCGAGGGCCCGCGCGACCTCGCCGCGCCCCGGAGCATGCCCCCGGGCAGATGATCCGCCGCGAAGTCGGGCGGGCGAACGACGACCGGCATGGGCACGGCGTGTCCGAAGACGAGCGCCTGCTGCTGGCTCTCCAGCGAGGCGATGACCTGCCGGAGGCTGCTGCGGCCCGTGACCCCGCTCACGAGCGCATCCACGTCCGCCTCGCTGTCCAGCTGCAGCGCCACCTTCGTCCCAATCTGGGAGAGCACCTCGGGGTCGATCTGGCTCGGGCGCTGGTCGATGACGAGGAGGGTGACGTTGTATTTCCGGAGCTCCCGCGCGATCTGCCCGAAGATGCTGCGATCGGCGACCGTGCGGTCGACGAACTTGTGCGCCTCCTCGATGACGATCACGAGCCGGTTCGGGGGCTCCTCGTTGGATCGGAGCGCGCGCTCGACCCGTTCCCGGTACCGGTCCCAGATCCGCCGCGAAAGCATGTTCGCCACGAGCATGTAACTCGTGAGGTCGCTCCCGGCGCGCCCGAACTGGATGACCACCGACCTGCCAGAGAGCAGCGTGTCGACGACGTTGTCGAGGACGCCGCTGATCTGGGCGCTGCCACGCTGGACGAATGGGCGCTTCGTGAACCTGCGGAGCCCCCGGCGCAGGTTCTGCAGGCTTCCGGGATGGATGCCCAACCGCGAGGCCACCCGCCCCCAGTTGACGTCCTCCGGCGGGTCGCTACCCCAGATGCGGCGGACCACACTCTCGGGCGGATCGTCCTCCAGCAGCGCATCGATCCAGTCCTGCCCGAGCCGCTGCAGGTCGTACGCTGCTTCGAGCGCCGGACCGGTGAAGTCGGCGGTCGTGCGGAGCACCTCGAGGTCCTCGATCTCGATGTCACGCGTCCCGATGACGATCCGACCGTCGACCCCGGTAGCGTTCGGGTCGAGCGTGTACACCGCAACCTGCGTGGGGTGGAGTCGGCGGAGCGAGCTCCGGCGATTCGAGTCGGGCCCCGCGAACTTCATGTAGTCGCCGTAGTCATCGTGCATGTCGAAGACCAGCGCCACGATGCGCTCGGACCTCGTCGGCCGCTGGGCGGAGTACTCGAGCATCGCGTCCAGGAGGAGGAGCGTGAGCACGGACTTCCCGGTGCCGCTCTTGCCGAAGATCCCTACCGAGCGCTCGAAGAGCCGTTCGATGTCGACGGCGACCTGCACGTGGGGCATTCCCAACGGCGACCCGATGACGACACCCGCCTCCGTGGCGAACGCGGCGTCGATCGTCGCTTGGTCGGCGAGCCGCGCCGGCGCGAAGTGGCGAGGGAGCCGTCGCGCGCGGGCTGTGCTCCCGTCGGACCCGAGCTCCAGGAAGGGGGTCACCTCAACAGCGGTGTACACGCCCGTGTCGAGGAGCACCTCCCGTAGGAGGCGGCCCGCCGGGGAGTCGTCGACCGGGGGCCAGCTCGTGGGTCCAGCCTCCGCCGACTTCAGCAGGATGTCCGTGACCATCCCCACGATCTGGCCGCCGTCCTCCGCGGGGGCGACGACGTACTGGCCGAGCGCGGCGGACCGACCGGGATGGAGGCGAACTTCGAGCGCCCGGGCCAGCGAGCCTCCGACGACGACACCGATCTCGAGCGAGTCGTTCACGTTGCTGCCCTCAGGATGGTGGTGAGGCGGGCCGGCTCCGCCCGCAGGATGCGCGCGAGCTCCTTCCCCGCTTCGACGGCGAAGGCGTGCGCCTGCTCCGCGGTGTGGAACGCCCTCATCGCCCGCCGGAGTGCGGCGCCGGCAACGGCGTCGTCGCAGTCCGGAGCGGCGAGGAGCTGAGCGAGGAAGTGCCCGCCGGCCACGAGCTCGCGCACTTCTTCTTCCGACGCCGGCTCGACGCGCGCGAGGAGGGGAGGGGGCACGGGCGGGAGGTAGGGGCGGATCGCGCCGTCCTCTCCGTGGCCACAGGTGATGACCCGCACGCGGGTGCGGAGCAGCTGGCGGATGTGCGGATGCGCCCGCATGACATCCGCAGCCGACTCCTCGGCGCGCCCGATGGGCTGGAGCGGGCGGGTCGGGTCCTCCGGCCCGCTCTCGAGCTCCGCGACGACCCCGTAGACGACGGAGTCTCCTTCACGCACGACGACGACCTGGCCGAGCTCGACCGGGTTCTCCACGTACTTGCTGTACGAGCAATCGAAGTGGCGCAGCGTGGCTGCCACCACGCGCAGCGGCTCCGGCTCGTTCATACCGCTCGCCTCCGTTTGCTCCGCCGCTTCCCAGCCAGGAGCACCCGCATGCCGAGCTGCCCGGATTCGCTCTCGAGTATCCGGGCGAAGAGCTCCCGCTCCCGTGCCGTGATCACCGCCTGCTCGTGCGCTTCCTGGAGCGCTCGGGGGTATCCCCCGCAGTGCTCCGCCTGCGAGATGAGGGCTGCGTGGAGCCGCTCCAGGGAGCCCTCCGCCGCCGCCCAGCGGGGGAGCTCCACCCGTGCGACGTCGTCGTCCACGCGCACGTAGAAGAAGCAGACCTCGTGCTCGGGGAAGTACTCCTCCGCCCTCCGCGTCCGCTCGCTCCGAGCGCGGAAGAGCGCCGTGCGGTCGCCAGGCGCGAGCATCCCGGCGAAGAGCGCCCCATCCGACCAGAGCTCGCCAGCGTGGGCACCGAGCGCCCGCAGGCTGTTCGCTACGTCGCTGGACTGGGAAGCGGAGACGTACGCGCCGAGCGAGAGGTGCTCCCCGAGCGATCGCAGCCGCTCGAGGGCCGACTTCGTGCGCTCCCGAAGGACTTCCCGGACGCGCGGCTCCACCTCGACGGAGTCGAGGTCCCAGGGGATGAGCGTGCCGTCGAGCAGGACGACGACGGGGCCGTGGCGCGCGCGGGCCGCCGCGAGCTCCGCCGCAGCCTCCAGCTCGAGGACGTCCCTGAGGAGTCCGATCGTGCGACCTCCCAGGCCCTCGTGGCCCACCCCAGCCTCTTCGGACGGGCCGACGACCGGGTACGAGTCCAGGAGCGGCTCGCCGTCGACTCCGTACGGCAGCGCCACCCGCCCGATGTTCACGACGAAGCAGGGGATGGGGAGGAAGCGGTCGGGAACGATGCTGGAGCCATCGGTGGCCACCACGGTCGCCGGCGCGGGCGGCGGCGCCGGCCGCGCCTCGTCGAGTCGAGGTTCGAACGAGAGAGCGTACGGCTGCGAGCTTCCGGCCATCGCGCCTTCGATGACCGCATCGCCGGCGGACGGATCCTCTGCCCATTTCGCCAACGCTCGCCTCGCCCCGCCCAGGGCTGCGCGGAGCTCTTCGAGCCGTTCGCGCTGTTGCCGGACGACGCGCTCCAGCTTCGGCAGGACGAGCTCCATCCGCAGTGTCATCGCTCGCGCTCCGGTCTCCGCAGGAGCACGCGGGCGTCCCCCACGCGCCGGGTCACCCGTTCGGCATCCAGCGCCTCGAGGAACGCCTGCGCGTACTTCCGGCTCGTCCCGAACATATCACGAACCTGAGCGAGCGTGACGCTGCCGTGTCGCTCGAGGAAGGCAACCACCTGGTCACGCATGCGGCCGAAGACTTCGGCGTGGAAGAGGATGCCCGATGGCGTCCGCACGATCCGTCCCTCCTCCTCGAGGAAGCGCAGCAGATCGGGGGGTAGCGGCGCCTCCGTGGGCGGCGCGGAGGTGTCGCGGAGCGCGGCGAGGTACCCCTCGACGAGCTCCTCCTCGGCCTCCGTGAGCTGCACGGAGCGCCCCCGCGGCCGCACCTCGCCCCCACGCGCCTCCAGCCCGACATCGCCGGCCGCGAGGGCGAGCAGGGCATCGAACTCCTCGTTCGGGAGCCCGAGGTTTGCCCGCAGCTCCTCGCGCGGGACGCCGCGGCGGAGCGGGTGTGCGTCGAGGTACCGGGCGACGGCCTCCCGCAGCCGCTCGGCTTCCCGCGCGAACCAGGCGCGCCCGTACCAGCGGCCGCCCCGCTCGAGCGCCTCCCCTTCCTCCCGGAGCTGCTCGAGCGCCGCGCGCCCCTCCCCGCCGAGGACGCCGTCGACCTCCGCCTCGAGGAGCGGACGCCCTTCGAGGGCCAGGAGCGCCCGCTGCCGCGGGGTGCCGAACACGGCCGCCCGCAGCCGTTCGAACTCCTCCGCGCGTCTGCGACGCGGGGCGCGCAGGGTGAGCACGACGCCGCCCCCGACCGTCGCCTCCGGCGTGCGGAGCACGAACCGCACCCCCGGCTTCGCGGGGAGCGGACGATCCAGCACGAGCTGGCCCCATCCCCGCTCTCCCGGGCCGAGCGCCCGGACCTGGAGCAGGCGCACTCGCGCTTGCGCCTCCGCCGTGCCGGCGAGGACCGTCACCTGGCTCGCGTGTCGCAACGGCTGCGGGCTCCAGCGGGCCCCGAACAGCTCGACGTCGGCGGTAAGCAGCGCTCCCCCGACGCCCGGCCGCGTGAGCACCATGCCCCGCTCCACATCGCCGCGCGAGACGCCCGCCAGGTTCACTGCGGCCCGCGTGCTCCCTTCCAACACCTCGCAAGGACGGCGGTGCCGTTGGAGCCCGCGCACCCGAGCGCGGCGCCGCCCCGGCAGCAGCTCCACCTCGTCTCCGACGCGCAGGGGACCGCCTTGGAGGGTGCCCGTCACGACCACTCCGTGCCCCCGCGCGACGAACACCCGGTCGATCGGAAGCCAAGGACCGGCCTCGCCGCCGGCGGCGGCTCCGTCGAACGCGGCGTCGACGGCCGCGAGGAGCTCGCTCAACCCCGCGCCCGTGACGGCCGACGTGGGCACGATGGGGCTTCCGGCGTACGGCGTCGACGAGAGGAGCTCCCGCACCTCCTCCTCTGCGAGCGCGACCATCTCCTCATCGGCGAGGTCGACCTTCGTCAGCGCGACGACGAGCCTCGGGATGGCGAGCAGTTCGAGGATGGCGAGGTGTTCCCGCGTCTGCGGCATCGGGCCCTCGTCGGCTGCCACGACGAGCAGGCCGACGTCGATCGCCCCCGCTCCTGCGAGCATGTTCTTCACGTACCGCTCGTGGCCCGGCACGTCGACGATCGACACCTCCCGCCCGGAGGGGAGGGTCAGCCAGGCGAAGCCGAGGTCGAGCGTCATCCCGCGGGCCCGCTCCTCCGGGAGCCGGTCGGGGTCGATCCCCGTCAGCGCCCGCACGAGCGCCGACTTCCCGTGGTCGACGTGGCCGGCGGTGCCCAACACCCCCACTTCCCGACACCTCAGCGCGGGAGCGCGCTCCGGAGCGCGGCGAGGAAGCGGGCGGAGACTTCGCCGTGGAGCAGCCGCCCGCGGCTCGTCAACGCGATCCTCCCCGCCACAGCTTCCACCACTCCGGCACGCACCGCTTCCTCCAGCTCCTCACCGATGAAGCTCTCGAGCTTCTGCCCGAAGCGGGCGCAGAATTCGTCGACGGCAAACCCTTCCACCAGTCGCAGGCGCAGCGAGACCCACTCGGCCATCTCGAGCGCCGGATCCGCCGCGTGCCAGCACTGTACCGCAGGGAAGGTTCGCACGCCGGCCACGGAGCGCGGCGGCGCCGGCCCCTCCCGGCCGAGCGCGAGCGCGCGGATGTACGTTTTCGGGTGCGCGACGTTCTCGTACCGCACCCCCTCGACGTAGCCGTGCGCGCCGCACCCGATCCCCAGGTACTCACGGTCGGTCCAGTACGCCAAGTTATGTCTTGATTCGTGGCCGGGCCGCGCCCAGTTCGAGAGCTCGTACTGGGCGAACCCGTACGCGGCGAGGAGCGTCGCCGCTGTCTCGTACTGTTCCGCGACGAACTCGTCCGGCGGCATGCGCACCTCGCCCCGCGCGACTTTCCTCGCGAGGCGCGTCCCTTCTTCGACGGTGAGCGCGTAGCACGAGATGTGGTCCACGGGGAGAGAGGCCGCCCGCTCGAGGGTCTGCCGCCAGGACTCGCGCGTCTGTCCCGGCACCCCGTACAGGAGGTCGATGCTCACGGAGGCCGCACCCGCGCGGCGCGCCGCGTGGACGGAGGCGGCAGCCGCTTCGGGCGAGTGCAGCCGGTCGAGGAAGCGGAGCTCGTCCGCATCGAAGCTCTGGACACCGAAGGAGACGCGGTTGACGCCTCCCTTCACGAGGGAGGCGAGGGCGCGGTCGGAGATCGTGCCGGGGTTCGCTTCCACCGTGACCTCGGCGTCTTCGTCCCAGGCGCCCGCGAGCTCCCGCACCGCCGAGAGCACGGCGAGCAGGTCGACGGGCGGCACCTCGCCCGGCGTCCCGCCGCCGAAGTACACCGACGTCACCCGGCGGCGCCGCAGGAGCCTTTCCCAGGCGGCGACCTCCGCGAGGACGCCGTCGAGGTACGCGGGCTCGAGCGCGTGTCTCCCTCCGTACACGTTGAAGTCGCAGTAGCCGCAGCGGGAGAAGCAGAACGGCACATGGACGTAGACCGCCAGCGGGCGGAGGCTCACGTCGCATCCCCCCCGTTCGCCTGCCCTTCCAGCACGCCTCGAATCTCCCGGACGCGGTGGGTGGTGATGCCGTCGACGCCCATCCGGGCGAGCTCGAGGGCCCAGTTCGGGTCGTCGACTGTCCACGCGACCACGGCGAGTCCCCGCGCATGCGCCCGTTCGACGACCTCGGCGGTGAGGAGTTCGGCCCGGCAGCTCATGCCGGCCGGGACCGGGTCGTGTTCGACGACGGAGAAGAAGAGGGCGAGCTTGGCGGGGACGTCGACCGAGTAGAGGACCGAGGCTTCGGGGCAGCGAGCTGCCACCTCGCGGAGGATGTACCACCACTGGGACGAGACGGCCACCGGCACCTCCGGCTGGTACCGATCGAGGGTGGCGCGGAGGAGCTCTGCCGCCCGCGCGCCGCCGTTCTTGAGATCCAGGAACATTCCAGCACGTGCTTGGAGGCGCCGCACGACCGCTTCGAGGTCGACCGGCCGCCGGGGAGCGAGTCGAAGATACCACTGCTCGACGAGCACAGGGAGCGGCAACGGCCTCCGCTCATGCCGGGCTTCGAAGCGCCCGTTCCGTACCCACAGGTCGACCTCCACGTAGTCCGCTCCCTCACTGACGGAACGCTCGAGACCGGGAACGGCGTTCCCCGCACAGTGCGCGACGACCGCCGGCCGGTCGGCCGGGCGAGCGAACGGGACGGCGCGTCGGGCGCACTCCACCATCAAGGCACGGCTGGCGAGGTCGAGGAGAGCGGCGGGTGGCGAGGGGAAACGTGGACCTCCCCGTCTGCGATCGACCGCAGGAGCCCCTCATCCAGGACGCGGAACCCGCCGGGCGCAGGCTGGAGCACACCGAGGGCGACGAACCGGGAGAGGAGGGCGGTGACCGTCTCGCGGGTGGTCCCGATCGAGTGCGCGATCTCCTGGTGCGTGAGCCCGAGCCTCACTTCGCCGCCGCGCGCCCGCCGGAGGAGGAACTCGGCGAGGCGGGCGCTGACGGGCTTCGAGGCGAGCGAGAGGAAGGCGCGCTGCAGGGATGAGAGGCGCTTCGCGACGAGCTCCACCATCGCGAGCCCGAGCCGCGGGGAGTGCTGCATGAGATGGGTGAAGTCGGCCCACGAGATGCTCAGGCAGACCGTCTCCTCCAGCGCCTGGGCCGTGGCCGCCCGTTCGCCATCCTCGACCATCGACGGGTCGCCGACGACGTCCCCGCGGCCCACGATGTCGAGGATGACCTCCCGCCCGTTGTCGGCGATCCGGTACACCTTCACCTGCCCGCGGAGGATGAGGTACACCCGGTCCGGTTCCTCGCCCGCGCGGAAGAGGACCTCGCGGGGACGGAACCGGCGTTCGCTCAGCAGCGGGATGAGGCGCTCAAGCTCCTCCTCCGTGAGCACGGAGAGGAGCCTGCTCAGCTGTCGCAGGTACCACGCGATCGATCGGTTCAGCGCCTCCTTCGTGCGCGAGGCACCGTGACGGCGGTCGCTCATCGGCCACCCTCCCCGCGGCCGAGGCGCGCGCGGAGCTCGCCGAGCAGGCGGAGCGCCCCGGCCCGCAGCGATCCTTGCCCTTCGAGCGCGGCATACCGCTCGAGGTCTGCCAGCGCCTCTTCGTACCGGTGCATCCGGTAGTGCAACAGCCCCCGTTCCCCGTACAGCCGCCCGTTCCACGGCTCGAGGACGAGGGCGAGCTCGACGGCCGCGAACCAGCGCTCGAGATCGGTGCGCTCCCGGTAGCTCGCCCGGAGATTCGCGAGCAGGCGCTGCAGGATCTGCCGGCGGGTCACCGCGCAGAGGAAGGCGTAGGGAGAGACGCCGCCGAGCTCCATCGAGCGGAGCCGGGCGAGCAGCTCCGCCTCGTCCAGGCGCACACCCTGATGGAACGGATCGAGGAAGATCGGACGCTCCGGGTCGCCGCAGCGAACGAGGAAGTGGCCGGGGAAGCCGACACCGTCGCAGCGGAGGCCGACCCGCGCTGCGACTTCCATGAAGACGAGGGAGAGGGTGATCGGGATGCCCGTGCGGCGCTCGATGACCTGGTCGAGGTAGCTGTTGGCGGGATCCCCGTAGTCAGAGGTGTTCCCGCGGAAGCCGAGCACGTGGAAGAGCTGGTAGCCCACCGCCTGGCAGAGCACCTCCGGATCGAGCGACCCTCCGGCGTGGCGCCGGACGTCCTCAGCCCAGAGGTCGAGCTCGCGCGCGTACGCGTGCGGGTCCAGTTCGGGGTTCCCGAGCCGCGCCACCGTCATCGCAGCCCCGAAGAGGTCGACGGCGTGGTCAGGACCCCTGGTCGCGTCGCGGAACTCCGCCACCAGACGAGCCAACATCAGGCTCCAGCATATACGAGAAGCGGCGGGGACGGCCGTTCGCTATGCTGCGGGCGTGAGTGAGGAGGGGATTCGAACGTACCGCGTCGGCGACTTCGACGTCGCCGTAATCTCGGACGGCACGATGCGGCTCGACGGCGGCGCCGTGTTCGGCATCGTCCCACGCGTGCTGTGGGAGCCGGTCGTCGGTCCCGAGAACATCGACCGTGAACACCGCATTCCGCTCGGCTTGAACTGCATGCTCGTCCGGCGGGGCGACCATGTACTCCTCGTGGAGACGGGTCTCGGGAACAAGCTGCAGGGCGCGATGCGGGAGAAGGTCTTCCCCGGCGACTACGGCTACCTGCTCGAGCGCCTGCGTCGACTCGGCATCGGGCCCGAAGACGTGACCGCCGTCGCGAACACCCATCTCCACGCAGACCATTGCGGGTGGAACACCGTCTACCGCGACGGCCGTCTCGTGCCGACCTTCCCCCGGGCACGGTACTTCGTACAGGCGGGCGAGTGGGAGGCGGCGCGCCATCCGAACGAGCGCACCCGCGCCACCTACCTTGCGGAGAACTTCGCTCCCATCGAGGAGTCGGGGCAGCTCGAGCTCGTCGCCGGCGAAGCGGAGATCATCCCGGGCGTGCACTTCCTCCCGACCCCGGGGCACACCGCGGCCCACGCCTCCATCGTTCTCTCATCCGGCCGTGAGACGGCGATCTACACCGGCGACCTCGTCCACCACGAGGTGCAGCTCGAACGGCCGGCCTGGATTGCGGCGTTCGACGTCCTCCCCTTGGTGAGCCTCGAAACGAAGAAGCGGCTCGCCGAGCGGGCCATCCGCGAGCGCGCCCTCCTCATCTGCGTCCACAACCGCTTCCCCGGCGTCGGGCGGCTCGTCGAGGAGGATGGCCGCCGGAGGTTCGTTCCGGAGTGAGTGAGAAGGCACCGGTCCGCTCAGCCCTGCACGAGTACTTCCGGTCGGCCGGGGCCCGGTTCCGCGAGCGACACGGATGGCTGCTGCCGACCGAGTGCACGGGGCTGACGCGGGAGTACGAGGCGTTGCGAGAGGGGTGCGGCGCCGTCGACCTCTCGTGGGAGGCGCAGCTCCTCGTCCACGGCGCCGAGGCCGAGGATGCGGTGGCCGCGCTCGACCGTGAGCTCTCCCAGCTCCCGATAGGCGGCGCGCGGCGCATCCTCGTCGGCGACGGACCGGAGCGCGAGGCCGCCCTCTTCGTTCGTACCGGTCCCGCGGCCTTCCTCGCCCTCGCGGAGTCGTTCCGCGCCGCCCAGCTCCGGCGAGCGCTCCTCTCGGGAGACCGGGACGTCCGGATCGAAGACCGGCGCGGACGAGCCGCTGCCCTCCTCCTGCTCGGCCCGCGGGTTCCCCGGCTCGTCCAGGAGGAGTTCCGTGAGCACCTCCCGCGGCCGCTCGCTCCCGGGAACGCGGCGCTCTTCCCCTTCCATGGCTTCCGCAGCCTCCTCGTCCCCACGGAGATGGAGGAGACGCCGGCGGCGGTCTTCATCGGCGCAGCGCCGGTCGTCCAGCACCTCCTCGACGAGCTCCGCGAGCGCGGGGTCACGCTCGTTGGCACCGACGCGTACGAGTGCTGGCGCTTGGAACACGGGCTGCCGTTGGCCGCCGAGGACGTCGCGAAGGCCCGCGAACCCTGGCCGCCGGGCACCCCGTGCCGTCTCGTATCGCTCATCCTCGAGGGACCGCCGTCCGCCGAGGCCGTCTCCGAGGAGGAGGCGCGGTGCGTCCAGCTCGCGGCCTGGAAGCGCTCACCGCGTCTTGACGGCGTGGTGGCCCTCGCAGTAATCGAGGATCGGGCCGACGTACGGCCTGGCGCCGCCGTGCGCGTCGGGGGCGTGCGCGGCAACATCGTCGAACCCCCGCTCACCCAGTGGAGGTCGAACGGCGATGTCGATCCCGAGCATCCGTGACCTCGCTTCCTACCAGCCTCGCTGGCCGGCGGTCATCGAGCTGAACATCGAGGGCCAGTGGAGAGCTCGGTGGGTGAACGAAGAGACCCTCCCGCCGGGCGCACCCGTCCTCTTCGCCTACGGGGTGGTCTTCCACAACGAGCGCGGCTACGCCGTGCGCCGAGCGGGAAGCGAGGAGCCCTGGGGAGCGCTCGAAGTCAGCGTTCCGTTCGGTTCGGACCCGGCGCGAGCGGTCGCCGAGGCGGCGCGGCGGCAGGCTGGGGCGGTGCCGCAGCTCACGAGCCTCGCCGGCTTCCTCGAGTGCAAGGCGACCTCCCAGAACCCTGACTTCCCAGCGGGGACGATCACGGTCCGTCCCGTGTACGTCGTGGTCGCGCGCGAGCTCCGGGACCTGCCCGAGGATCCCGCCTGGGAGCGGCGCCGCTTCCCGATGGCGGAGTTCATGAAGGTGCTCCGCCGCCGGTACCCGGAACTCGCCACCTACTTCGGAGAGGCAGGGCAGAAGTACCTCGTGCTTCGCTCCCGAGGCGAGGCCTGAGGTCACTCCTCCCCATACACCCGGACGAGCAGTTCGTAGAGTGCCGGGTCGTACGAACGGAGCCAGTCTCGGTTCCGCGTTCCGAGCACGTCGGTGGAGGCGAAGAACGCCTGCGTGCCTTCGGCAAAGTACTCGCGGAAGTTCCGGCTCGCGTACTCGCCCCGGTACAACCCTGCCCGGATGGCGTCGGAGTAGAGGAGGCGGGCCTCGAAGTGGTCGGCATCGGCGAGCGCCCAGTCCTGTACGAGGTGGCCGAGCTCGTGGTAAAGGACGTTCAGCCCCCGGCAGGGCCCCGCTCGGTCTCCGAGCAGGTCCAGCTCGTGGACGGTGACGAAGGGGAAGCCGGCGGTATCCGCAACACCGCAGACGTCCGCCAAGCCGAGCCCTTCATCTCCGAGGCAGGCGAACTCGGCCGTATCGAGCGGGGTCTGCCCGTCGGCGAGGACGATCACGTAGGCGCCCGCCTCGGCGAGCGGGACCTCGAGGTCGTTGTTGGCGAACATCCGCTCGATCGTCTCCGCCGCCACATCCAGCGCGGCAGGGTCGACGGCAGCGGTAGCGACGATCGCGATCCCGTTCGCCTCCCGACGCTGGATGTAGATGGGAGCGAACACCCGCTCACCGGGTGACGACGGGAGCTCCAGGAGGGTCCGACAGACGTCGAGCGGCGTCCGCGCCACAATGGTCGGGCTCGGTTCCGGGCGCGGCACAGGAGCTTCGTCGCCATCGCGAAGCGACAGTACGACGGCGACGAGCGTGGCGGCCGGCGCGGCGAGGAGGAGGAACCAGAGGGCAGCGCGCTCCAGGAGTCGCATACATCCAGGATGGACGCTCCCCCCCTCGCCGTTCCAGCCGAGAGTGCTCACTCCGATTCGAGCGCCCAGCGCACGGTGACGACTGCGGTCACGGACGTCGTTCCCGGCTCAATCGGCGTCTCCACGGCGGCGGCGCCTCGCTCGGCGACGTCGAAGGGGATGACCGTGGGCGGCGTGCTCGCCGACTCGGAGATGAACGTGGGAGGACCGAGGCGGGCGCCGGCGAGCGCCGCGAGCTGCTCCGCCTTCCGTCGCGCATCTTCCATCGCCGCTTCCCGCGCCCGCTCGATCGCCTCCTCACGGTTCTCGACCTCGAAGGAGATGCCGTGCAGGCGGGTCGCATCACCGCCCGCCTCGATGGCAGCGTCGAGCGCCTCGCTCACCCGATCGAGGTCACGGACCGTCACGGACACGAGGTTCGAGACGGTGTACCCGACGATGCGGGGACGTTCGTCGCGGCTGTACTCGTAGACGGGATAGATGGTCAGCTGCTGCGTCTGGATGTCTTCCTCGGCGATTCCGTGCTCCTTCAGCGCCTCAACGATTGCCCCCGCCGCCTGCGCGGCCGCATCGCGCGCTTCGGCGACCGTGGCGCGCTCCACTTCGACGCCGATGGTGAACCGGGCCACGTCCGGTGATACCGACACCTCTCCCTGTCCGGTGACGGTGATCCCCGTCTGCTCATTGGACGGGAGGACGACGGTGGTCTCCGGCGTGCAGGCCGCCGCGAGCAGCACGACGAGCAGCGAAAGGCCGAGCGCGAACGAGAGTTTCAACACGGTGTTTACCTCACACGACGAAGGATGACGGCGCCGACGGCGGCCACGAGGGCGAGCGCCGCCGCGCCCAGCGAGATCACGAGGTAGTCGCCCCGCGTGAGCCCGTTCCGCTCCCGCAGCGCGCGTTCGGCGGATGCGGGTTCGGTGGGACGATCCTCCCCTGCCGCCGCGATGCCGGGATGCGCTTCCTCGAGACTGTCGGGCTCCGAGCCCGGGGCCGGAGCAGCGGCCGGCGCCTCCGTCACCGCCGGAGGAGGCGAAGCGAGCCGGCCCTCGGGCCCGATGTACCCGCCCGCCGGGGGAGTCGTTTCGCCCGCCGCCGACACCTCGGGCGTCTCCACCGCCTCCCGGCCACCCGACGGCTGCGGCTCGGGGGACTCCTCCTCCGAAACGCCCGTGTCCGGCGCCGTCGCCGCCCGATCTGTGGCAGCGGTGCCTGCCGCGAGCGTCGGAGTCGGTTCCGCCGTCCGCGCCTCGGTCACGCCGACGTCCTCGAACTGGGGAACTGGCTCTGCTTGGGGCGAGGACGGCTCCCGCACGGCGAGGGCGAGGAAAACGCCAGCCGCGACCGCCGCCGCCGTCGCCGCCGCCACCAGGCCGCGGGCGGCCCACACCCGCACGCCGGGCCTCGCGGGGCTCGGGAGAACCACCGGCTCACGCAGCCGGAACGAGCGGGGAGCGTCCACCTCCGGGAGTTCGGCGAGGAGCTCCCGCACGAGCGCCAGCTCCGCCGCTTCGCGGGCGCAGCGCCCGCACGTGCGCCGATGCTCCTCGAACCACGGTAGGTCCCGCTCGTCCAGCGCGCCGCTCTCCCACTGCTCGAGGAGCCGCCGCCACCGGCGATGCGGGGAGAGGAAGAGTCTCATCAGCCTACCCTCGACGGTTTAGACGCCGCTCAACGTCGAAAAGTTCCGCGTGGCGCAGGATCTCGTCGCGAAGTTTTCGTCGCGCGCGAAAGAGTCTGCTCTTCACGGTCCCGATCGCTTCGCCGAGGACCTCGGCCGTCTCCTCGTAGGAGCGGCCCTGGACATCGATGAGGATGACGACGAGCCGCTGTTCGAAGGGGAGGCGCTTAAGCATCTCCTGCAGGGCCCGCTCCCGCGCGCGCTGTTCGGCGCGGCGCGGGGCTTCGTCCTCCGTGGACGGCTCGCGGCGGGTAGGGTCGGCGAGCAGCGACTCGAGCGAGGAGGCTGGCCGTCGGCGTCGCCGGCGAAGCTCGTCGCGCGATTGGTTCGCGGCGATCCGCAGCAGCCAGGCGCGGAAGCTCCCTCCCTCGAACCGCGGGAGCGCCCGGTAAGCGGAGAGGAACGCCTCCTGCGTCGCGTCCTCCGCTGCTGACCGGTCGCCGAGGAGCCGAAAACAGAGGTTGTAGACCGTTCGCTCGTACCGATCGACGAGCCTGTTGAACGCGTCCGTATCTCCGTTCTTAGAGAGTAGGACCAGCTCCTCGTCCGGTGGCTCGTGAACGCCGCTCATCTGCGGGGAGCGTAGGTCAACCGGTTGAAAAGCGCGAATGCGGGATCTCTGAGCGAAGAGGGGAGGCTGTGCTAGGCTGATGACCATGGAGCATGAGGGCGACCGGTACGAGGAACGCCCCGAAGAGCAAGAGTCGAGCGAGCAGGATTGGTACTTCGACCTCCCGAGCCACGCCTGGGAGCGCCAGAAGCAAGTCCACCAGCGACTGCGGGAGCAGCTGCTCGCGAAGGAGCGTGAGAAGGAGCCGGAACGCGACCCGTTCACGGGCCTGCCCATCGAGCGGAAAGGGCTCTTCGGTCGTTTCCGCCGGAAGAAGCCGCGCCTGCCCGAAGAGCTCGAACGGGAGCTGAGGGCTCGGCAGCGTGAGACCAAGCGGGCCGATGAGGCGCCCCAAGAGATCGAGTACTCGACGGAGCCCGGCGACTGGCGTCTCCGCACCGACGCTCGGCCGCTCCTGCGCCGAGAGCCGGCTCCGCCGCCCCCGCCGCCTGACGACGAGGAGGAGCCCCGCTCGAAGTGGGAGGAGTTCTTCGGCGGCGGGCTCCCGGAAGAGAACCCGCTCGAAGCGATGCGCCGGTGGGCGAAAGGAGAGCCCCTCTCCCAGGAGGCGGAGTCGCCTCCGGCCGCCGCGGAGCACCCCGAAACGGCGGAGCTCGAGGCGCCTCGGGACCGGGCCGAAGACGAGACTCCCTCGACAAGCCTCGGCTTCCCCTCCTTCGCTCCCTGGGAGGATGCGCGTGCGGACGAAGCCGAGGCGGACGAAGGGCCGACGTCCCTCGCCGATACGGAGCCGGTAGCCGCGGCCGAGGCGCAAGAGGACCGAGCATCCTTCGAGGAAGAGCCGGCGGCCGCGATCGGCGCCCCCGAGGCACAGGACGAGGAGCGAGGCAGCGGGCTCGACTTCCCCTCCTTCGCGCCGTGGCCGGAACCAACGGACGGGCCGAGAGCAGCCGAGACCGAAGAGGCCGAGGAGACGCCCGCCGCCCGCTGGCGCTCCGCCTTCGCCACCCCGCACGAGGAGGAGAGCTCCTGGCTCGCCCGGGAACGCCCCTCGGAGGAGCCGGAGAGCGACGAGGAGGGCGACACCATCGCCGCGATGCGCCGCTGGGCACGGGGCGACGCCGCGTCACCCGTGGACGAACTCGGCGGCGAGGAAGCGGAACCGATGGGAGCTCCGGAGGCAGCGGAGGCGTCCGAGCCGGACGGCGAGCGCAGCGGCTTCTTCACCCGCTTCTGGCGCCGCCGGGAGCGCGAGGAGGAGCCGTCGCCCCCCGACACCACGCAGGACGCCGCAGCATCCGAAGCGGAGACAGCGCCGTGGCTGCCCGCGGAAGCGGAGGCAGGCGAACCTCACGCCGCTGAGGAGCTACCGGTAGCGGCTTCCGAATCCATGCCGTCGGATGACGAGGACGAGCGGGCCGCCGCCTGGACCGAGGAAGCGGCGACCGCTGCCCTCTCACCTGCTCCCGCCCCGGAGGCGACCGGTCACGGAGCGGAGCCGGAGCCTCCGCCCGACGAGGACGACCCGTGGGCGGAGTGGCTCGCGGCCTCAGGCTCCGGCGACGAGGAGGCCCCCGCAGCAGATGTGAGCAGCTCGAGCTCCGACGAGGATTGGCGGACGTCCGCGCCCGCGTGGTCCGTCGAGGACCAGAGCGACCGCGCGGCGAGAGAGAGCGAGCCCGCGGCTGCTCGGGCAGCGGAAGAAGAGCCGGGCGGGGACGATCCTTGGTCCGCCTTCACGCCCTCGACGCAAGCGGAGCGCGAGACGTCGGCGCAGGAGGAAGCGGACCCTTGGGGAGCCCTCGCGGAGGCGACCGGGTACGACGAGCGCGCGGCCGCTCCGCCTCCGCCGATGCGCAGCTCCGAGGTGCACCGGCGCAGCGGGGACTGGCTCGCCGACCAGTTCCCGCCCGCGGACGGCGTCTTCGGCGTCGAACCAGCGACCGACCACGCCCCGTCGGATGCAAGCGAGGAGCCAGCCACCCAGACCGAGCAGGAGGCTGAGCGGGCGTCCGCCCAGGCGCCCGAGCGCGAGTGGCAACCGTGGACTCCCGACGCGGAGGAAGAGACGGAGCCGGACGAAGACGTCATCCTGAAGGCGTTCGAAGAGCACGCTGCGACGGCGGTCGAGGAGGAGGAAGAACCGGACCTGCTCGCTCCCGAGCTCACCGGGGGAGGCCGCCGCCGCCTCTCGCTCCGCGACCTGCTCGGCGAGGACGCTGAGGACATCGTCGCTGAACTCGAGGATGAAGCGGACGAGCCGACCTCGTTCGCAGACGTCCACGGCTGGGCGCCGCAATGGCCGGGCGCCGTTCGTGTCTTCGACGATGACGACCCGGTTGACGAGAGCGCGGCGGGCGAGCCCGCGGCGGCGCCCGCCGCAGCACGCGCGAGCGGCGCGAGGAGCACGATCCGGTTCATCGTGCAGCTCGCCGTCTCCGCCGCCCTCGTCATCCTCCTCATCCGGGCGAGCACGCAGACGTTCCGGGTGGACGGCACGTCGATGTGGCCGACCCTCTCCGAGCAAGACTGGGTCGTCGTAAACACGCTCGCCTACGAGACGGTCGACCTCGAGCGGCTGAGCACCTTCCTGCCGTTCATCGATCCGGGCGAGGACGGGAAGGCGTACGTGTTCGGGCCGCCGCAACGGGGGGACATCATCGTCTTCCAAGACCCGACCGACCCCTCGACCGACCTCATCAAGCGCATCATCGCCCTGCCGGGAGAGAAGGTCGAGATCATCGACGGCCACGTGTACATCAACGACCGCCTCCTGGAGGAGCCGTACATCCAAGGGGAGTGGCACGGGAACCGGCCGGCGGCGATCGTTCCCGAAGGGCACTACTTCGTCCTCGGCGACAACCGTGACAACAGCAAGGACAGCCGCAGCCCGCAGATCGGCTACGTCCCGGAGGACCTGATCATCGGGAAGGCGATGTTCATCGTCTGGCCGAAGGGCCACTTCGGCTTCGCCCCGAACGAGTCCGGCAGGCTCACGGACGTGCCCGCTCCCTCGCTCTCCACGATGCGGGGGGATCACGAGTAGACTCGGGAGCGTGACGGCCGCAGACGCGGAACAGCTCCTCCGTAACCGCGGAGCCCTGCTCCGCGGTCACTTCGTGCTCTCGAGCGGGCGCCACTCGGATACGTACGTGGAGAAGTTCCGCATCCTCCAGTGGCCGGACGTGACGAGCGCACTCTGCCGCGGCATCGCAGAGCGATTCGCCGGCGCCGCCGACACCGTCGCGGGTCCGACGACCGGCGGGATCATCGTCGCCTTCGAGACGGCGCGGCAGCTCGGCGCCCGCTGCGTCATCGCAGAACGTGCCGAGTCCGGAAGCGGCCGGGAGTTCCGCCGGGGCTTCGAACTCGGTCCGGGACACCGCGTGCTCGTCGTAGACGACGTGCTGACCACGGGCGGCAGCGTGCGCGAGGTCATGGAGGCCGTGGAACGAACCGGAGCGGCAGTCGTCGGCGTCGCGGTGCTCGTAGACCGTACCGCGGGGCGGACGAACTTCGAATACCCCTTCTACGCCGTCCTCTCCCTCGACATCCGCTCCTGGGAGCCGTCCGAGTGTCCCCTCTGCCGGGAGGGTGTCCCCGCGACCGTCACCTGACGGGCCTGCGGCTCGGGGGATGGACGACGGCGGTACAATCGCGGCATGCGGTACGTTCCGCCGGGAGGAGAGAGCGCCCGGTTCATCGTCAAGGCCCTGAACGAGGCGGCAGGCGAGCTCCGCGAGCTCTTCTGGGCGCTTCCGGCCGACGTCCTCTCGCGGGAGTGCCCGCCCCCCGATGACGGATGGTCGCTGGCCGCACTCGCCGTCCACCTCCGCGAGGTGGAGGGATCCGCCTACGACCGCATGCGCCGCATCCTCACGGAGCCGGGTGACGAGCTCCCACCCGTCGACTTCGACGACGTACCCGAGCCTCCCACGGACGACCCGCTCGACGCGGTGGAAGGCTTCGCTTGGCTCCGCCGCCGCACGACGTACCTCCTGTGGGACCTCAGCCCCAGCGACTGGGAGCGCTCGGCGCCGTTCCGGTACCGTGGGCGGCTCTCGCTCCTCGACCTCGCGCGGGAGCTGTACCAGCACGACCTCGAGCACCTCTGGCAGGCGAAGCGGATGGCGGAGGCGCTCCTCCACGTGCCGCGATGACCGCTCGGTTCCGCGCCGTCCCACCGGAGACGCTCGGGGCGAGCCTCGGCCCCAGCGCGCTGCACTGCGTCGAGTTCGCCGAAGGAGCCGAGGCCGTACGGTTGGCGACGGCCGAGCTGGGTCTCGGATGCCGCCGTGAACGGGAGCGGGTGCGCGTGTGGGGAACGGCAGAGGAGCTAGCCCGCCTCGCGGAGCGCCTCGAGCACCGCGCGCCAGCGCTCGCCGAGTCCCTCCGGCGATACCTCCGCCCGCCGCAGGAGTGGAGCGTCCGCGGGCGCGCGCTCCCGCTCGATCGGCCCCTGGTGATGGGGATCATCAACCTGACCGAGGATTCGTTCTCCGGCGACGGCCTCGGCGACGACGTGGAGCGCGCCGTTCGCCGCGCGCATGCGCTCGCCGCCGCAGGGGCGGACCTCGTCGACCTCGGGGCCGAGTCTGCGCGAGCGGACCGCCCCGCCCGGGACCTCGGCGAGGAAGTGCGGCTCGTGGAACAGGCCGTACGCCGGCTCACGGCCGAGGGCATCCTCGTTTCGGTGGACACGTACAAGGCGGAGGTGGCGCGCGCGGCCCTGGCCGCCGGGGCGGCGATCGTCAACGACATCAGCGGACTCACCGTGGGCACCGCGGCTGCGCGCGCCGCTGCGGAAGCGCGGGCCGGGTACGTACTGAACTACAGCGTCATGCCGCCGAAGCGGCGTCCGCCGGAACCGCCGCAGTACGAGGACGTGGTCGACGAGACGATCCGGTGGTTCGAAGAGCGGCTCCCCGTCCTCTGGGAGACGGGGCTGCGGCCGGAGCAGGTCGTCATCGACCCGGGGATCGCCTTCGGCAAGAGCCACGACGAGGACGTACAGGTGATCCGCCGGCTCGGCGAGCTGCGGAGCCTCGGTCAGCCGATCCTCCTCGCCCACTCACGGAAGAACTTCATCGGGAGTGTCACGGGCCAGCCGCCGGAGGACCGGGACCTGGAGACCCACCTCGTGACCGCCTGGGCGTACCTGCAAGGAGCGCGGATCTTCCGCGTCCACGACGTTGCCGGCACCCGCCGGGCCCTCCGGCTGGCGGCGTCGCTCACCGCGCCCCCCGGTGCCTTCGCCCCTGGGCCGAACACGTGGCCGTGGAGCGCCGGCGCAGACGCCCCGCACGCGGCCGCGGCGCCCCCGCTCGCGGACGCGCCGCCCGGGCAGCGCTGGTGACCCCCTCAGCGGCCCCGTGCGATCTCGAGCAGCCGCTCCCGCTCCGCCAGGTCGGGGACCACGCCCACCCCCTCCTGCCACCAAGAGGCCGCGCCGCCGACGACATCGGTCGCGACGGCGGCCAAGTCGGTCCCGTCGCGGGAGACGACCCACAGCTCCTGCCGTCCCTTCCCCTCGCGCCAGACGAGCAGGAGGATCCAGCGGCCATCGGGCGACCAACCGGCCACGGTCGGGTGCCCGGGACCATCGAAGACCACTTGGACCGTCGCCCCGCTCCGGGGATCGACGAGACGGACCTGGCCGTCGCGATCGACGGTGACGATCTCGCCGGTCGGCAGCGTCTGGTTCGGCGCGGGGAGGGAGAAGGTCGAGACGGTGACATCGGTCCGGACCAGCCCCTCGTCGGCTGCGTCCAGCCTCAGCACGTACCAGACGAAGCCGGAGGCGTCCGGCTGCGCGATCGCGACCGTGGACCCGTCGAGCCAGACCACCGCCGTCCCGAAGCCGCTCGGCAGGCAGTACACCACTGACTCCGTGCCGGTCGATGGCTCGAAGGAGACCGCGCACCCATCCGTGCGCGTGTAGAGGATTCGGCCGGGAATGGCGGGGTTCGGCGCCTCCCGCAGCGACGGGGGTTGCGGAACGGAGCCGTACGCGAGGACGACGACCGCCGCAGCGGCGAGCGCCGCCACCCCGGCGAGCACCGCGGCAGCGAAGGCACGCTCCCCGAAACGGTCACGCATGGCCGCGCGCTCCCGTTCGCACATTTGACCGTCGCAGCAGGAGGAGGACGCCAGCCACGAGCACCGTCCCGGCGAGGATGAGGGCGACGGCGGCGCCGATCTCCTGCGCGAAGTGCTGGAAGACGATCGTGAGCACGCCCGCGAAGAGGCCGACCGCAGCGACGGCCACGGTGCCCAGAGCCGACCGGAGGTAGCCGAGGACGAGCAGGGCAGCCGACGCCGCGACGAGGAGCGCTTCCGCCCACACCTCCTGCTCGGAGACCGCGACGAGGAACGGTCCCCAGAGCAGGGCGATTCCGAAGCCGAGCCGCCCTTCCCGCACAGGGCTCACGAGGCCGGCCTCCGTGAGGAGGAGACCGACCAGTCCTGCTCCGAAGATCCCCAACCCTTCCCCGCGGGCACCGCCACCCTCAGGCCAGCCGCCCACAGCGAGGCCGAACACCGCGCTCCCGAGGGCGAGCCCGAGCACGGGGAGCGTCTGCGGATAGAAGAGCCAGACGGTAAGCGCGAGGCCGAATCCGGCACCCGCCGCGGCGAGGAACACCGCGCGCTCGGAGAGCCCCGCGGCGTCCAGCCCCACCCCAACCGCCCCCGCAGCGAGGGCGACGGCCACCAGCCAGAGGCTCTGCCCCGCCCGCAGCAAGGGCGCCCGGCCCGTGGCAAGCAGGGGAATCCCAGCCAGGAAGGCGAGGAGCGCCGCGACGCCCAGGAGCAGCAGACGAGCCCAGGTCCGCAGTTCCTCCCACACCTGTCCGACGAGCGCGAAGCCCCCGACGCCGACGAGGACGACGCCGACGTACACCGCAATCTCGCCGACCGAAACCCGGGCCTCCTCCGACGCTGCAGCCCGCTCGTACTCCCGAATCCGCTCCGCGGCATCCTGGTCGATCAGGCCGGCCGCCACCCACCGAGCGAGCCGCTGCTCCAGTTCGCGCACGAAAGTGATGATACTCCCGTACCGCGAAACGGGGAACGACTATTTGGCTGCCATCCTCAGCAGCTCCTCCCGAACCTCCGCGGCGCGCTCGACGTTCTCAAGGGGAGAATCCTGCGTGAGGATGAGGTTGACGTGGTCGGCGCCCGCCTCGACGAACGGGATCAGGTACTCCGCGACCTCCGCCGCGGTCCCGTACGGGGTGTATCGCTCGAACCGCTCGAACGGGATGCGGTAGGTCGCCTCCATCGCCGCGGCCACCCGATCCCGCGCCGGACCGCGGTCAGGGCCGACGTGAGCCCAGAACTGCATCCCGAAGGAGAGCGAGCCCGGGTCCCGGCCTGCTTCCTCCGCCTCTGCGCGCACCCGTTCGACGGAGGCTGCGAACCGCTCGGGCGTGAGCCAGATGCCGATGTACCCGTCGCCGAGCCGTCCGGCCCGCCGCAGCGCCGCCTCGCTCCGCCCCCCGACGAGGATCGGGATCGGCCGGAGCGGCTTCGGGTAAACCGTCACCCGTTCCAGGCGGAAGTGACGGCCAGCGAAGTCGACGTCGTCCTCGCTCCACAGCCGGCGGAGGATCTGGATCGCCTCGTTCGCTCGCGCACCGCGCGTCCGCGGGTCCACCCCGCAGCTCTCGAACTCGTGCGGGTCCTCACCGCCGACGCCGATGCCGAGGACGAGCCGCCCGAGCGAGAGCTGGTCGAGCTGGGCGCAGTGGAGCGCCACCGGCACCGGGTGCCGCAGCGGGAGCAGGTACACCGAGGTCCGAAGTTCGACCCGCTCCGTCACGGCGGCGATGGCGGTGAGGGTGACGAGGCCGTCGTTGCCGTACCCGTAGAACGTGACGTGGTCCCCCACGACGACCGCGTCCAGGCCGAGCTCCTCCGCCCGCCGCGCCGCCGCGAGGGTCTCCGCGGGAGCCACACCGACACGGAGGTCCCAGGCACGGATCATCACGCCGACCTTCGGAGTGCGCATCGACCGCCTCCTCGATGAGCGTTCGCTCCGGCCGCAATCCGTCCGTTAACCTCTGCGTGGCACGATCGACCGAGAGCTTCGGAGAGGGTACCCGATGACGCACTCACACGCGCGGCCGCCGATGATCTTCGACCAGGCGTTCCTCACGGATGTCGAGGGCGTCACGGAGCTCCTCCTCGTCCGCCACGCGGAGCAGCACGTCCCCGACTGGCGGAACGGCCCCGTGGGCGACACGGTCGACCCGCCGCTCTCGGAGCGCGGCCGCCAGCAGGCGCGTCTCGTCGGCGAGCGCCTCGCCACGGAGTCGATCGCCGCCGTCTACGCGAGCCCGCTCCGGCGAGCGTTCGAGACGGCGAAGGAGATCGCCCGACACCACCGCCTCGAGCCGAAGGTGGTCGACGACCTCCGCGAGGTGGAGGTGTTCCGCGACATCCCGCCGCACCTGAGCGCGAAGGAGTTCCTCGGCGAAGCACTCCTGAAGGGGGTGCGCGAGCGCATGCTCCGAGAGCGCCGCTGGGACGTGTACCCGTACTCGGAGTCGAGCTACGAGTTCCGCAAGCGCACGGTGAACGCCATCGAAGCGATCATCGCGGAGAACGAGGGCCGGCGCGTGGTCGTCGTCTGCCACGGGGGCGTCATCAACGCCTACCTCGCCCACATCCTGAGCATTCCGTACGACATGTTCTTCCGACCCGCGCACACGTCGATCTCGGTCGTGGCAGCTGGCCACGGGGTGCGTGCAGTCCATCTCTTGAACGACACGCATCACCTCCGGACTGCCGAGGGGGAGTTCCTAACCCACTGAAGCGCGGAGGCAAGCGACCGCGTACGATGGGGGAGCGCCCGCTCAGGGCAGCTCGTGGGAATGGGAGTACGGAGGAGTATGCCGATCGCGGACTTTTCGCTCGACGGGAAGGTCGCCATCGTGACCGGGGGGAGCCGCGGCATCGGCCGCGCCATCGCCGTGGCCCTGGCGGAAGCCGGCGCCGACGTCGTCGTTGCCGCCCGGAAGCCGGAGTCCCTCGAGGAGACGGTGGAGGCGATCCGCCAGACCAGCCGCCGCGGAGTCGCCGTGCCGACGAACGTGCGCGACACGGAGGCTTTGCGCGCCCTGGTCGAGGAGACGAAGCGCCAGTTCGGCCGCCTCGACATCCTCGTGAACAACGCGGCTACGAACCCGGTCTTCGGGCCCATCGCCGACCTCGAGGAGCGGGCATGGGACACCATCATGAACACGAACGTGAAGGCGGCGTTCCTGCTCAGCAAGTTCGCCCGGCCCGTGATGCTCGAGAACGGCGGGGGGAGCATCATCAACATCAGCTCCACCGGCGGGCTCCGCGCTTCCCTCGGCCTGGGCTGCTACTCCGTCTCGAAGGCGGCGCTCATCATGCTCACGCAGGTGCTCGCCAAGGAGTGGGGGCCGGAGGGCATCCGCGTGAACTGCGTCGCGCCCGGCCTCATCAAGACCGAGTTCTCGCGCGCGCTGTGGGAGAACGAGCAGATCCTCCAGAACACCCTCTCGCAGAACCCGCTCCGGCGCATCGGCATGGCGGAGGAGGTCGCCGGCGCGGTCGTCTACTTCGCCTCCAACGCCTCCAGCTACACGAACGGCCAGACGCTCGTCATCGACGGCGGCGGGCTCGCCTGAGGCTGCCCGGGAGCACGCCACCCTCACACGGTGACGCCGCCCTCGAGCGGGGCGGCGTCACCGCTGTGACCAGATCTTCCGCCGCTCCCAGCAGTGGTCGCAGACGCTGCGCGGCTCCTCCCGGCGCCGGAAACCGTCGAAGACGGGGTAGAGCCGCTCGCTGAGGTGGTCGGGGCAGAACTGCCCCTGGCAGAGCGAACAGACGTACCCGAACCGGCCCTCGCAGCCCTCGACCCCGCAAACCCCCGCCCGGTTCCGGGCGAAGACGAACTCCCGGTACCGGAAGTGGAGCTGTAGGTCGTCCCATTTCGCCCGGCACTCGCGGCGCGCGCACACCTCCTCGTGGTCCTTCACGTACGTGGCGTGCTCCGCACAGAACGTCCGCGCGCAGTACTGGCAGACGTGGGTCCCAGGGTTCGTGCAGCGGAAGAGCCGGCCGCCGAGCTGGCAGCGTGGAGCCGAGCCGGAGCGACCGTTCGTGCCGCGGAAGGTCACGCCGACATGCTGCCCATTCCCGGATGGGCGGTCAACGGGCGAGCCAGAGGCAGCTGCCGAGTCCTTCCCCGAACTGCCGCTCGAGCACGACCTCCCACGTCCTCACCGAGAAGATCGCGACCTTCGCCGCAGCCGCCGAGGTGACGGCGAGGAACTCGCCATCCACCGACCGACAGACCCCGTCCGGCAGCGCGCCCACGGGCACGGTGGCGACGACAGCCTCCTGCTCCGGATCGAACACGACGAGCCGCATGAGCCCGGCGTCGGCGACGGCGACGGAACCGTCGGCGAGCCCGACCGCGCGCACCGGCCGGCCGCCGACGGCGAACCGCCGCACTTCGAGGGTCTCGGGATCGATGACCGCCACCGCACCGGTGGCATCGGCGACGGCAAGCCGGCCGTCGGCGAGTGTGGCGATGGACTCCGGCAGGCCGCCGACCGAGACCGGCCGTCCGCTTCCGAGGGCGCGGACCGTGCCGTCCGACGCCTCCGCGACCCAGATCCTGCCATCCGCCACCGTCAGCGCATGCGGGCGTCCCCCGGTCACCCACTCCGCCGCCGGGGCGGCCGAGTCGGGCGGGATGCGCACGACCCGGTCCCGCTCACCGAGCGCGACGTACAGGTCGAGGCCGTCTGTTGCGATTCCATGCGGGTACCCCTGCAGCGGGAGCTCGCCGGCCAGAGCGGGTGCCGAGGGGTACACCGCGAGGAGGGAGTCCTCGCGGGCAAGGGTGACGTACACCTTCTCCCCCAGCAGAACGAGCTCGTGCGGCGCTCCGGGGAGGCGCAGGGACCGCACCTCGCCATCGGGGAGGGTCCAGACGTGCAGCGCGCTCCCGCGCAAGTCGGCGAAAACGAGGGAGCCGGCCGGGAGCTCCTGCGCTGGGCGCTCCTCCGTCACGCCGCTGGCCCAGAAGATGAGCAGGACCATGAGTGGAAGGGTGGCGACGGTGAGCAGGCGGCCGAGCCCTGTCATGACGAAGAGGGAGGCGGGGCGCGCGCCCCGCCTCCTAGCCTCCCTACCGAATGATGTTCACCAGGTCCTGGAGGATCTGGTCGCTCGCCGTGATGACGCGCGACGATGCCTGGAAGCCGCGCTGTGCGAGGATCATGTTCGTGAACTGCTGCGCGAGGTCGACGTTCGAGGCCTCCAGCGTCCCCGTCTGCACGACACCCCGTCCACCCGTGTTCGGCGGCCCGATGATCGGGTCGCCCGACGCGGCGCTCGGCGTCCACAGGTTCTGGCCGCTCCGCTGGAGACCGCCCGGGTTGACGAAGTTGGCGAGCGCGATCTGCCCGATTATGCGGTTCGCACCGTTCGAGTAGATGCCGGAGATCTCGCCGCTGGAGCCGACCGCGAAGCTGACCAGCGTGCCGGCCGGGAACCCGTCCTGGCTCGTCATCGTCAGCTGCGACTGGCCCGCGAACTGCGTGACTCCGGAGAAGTCGATGTCGAAGTCGAGCGGCTCGGCAGCGTCGCCGGGCAACGTCGCCAAGCTGAATGAGAGGATGCCATCCGGGGGGTTCGTGAGCTCGCCGGTCGTGTCGTCGAACTCGAGCTGGGCCGGCGTCGGGGTGACCGACACGAGCGGCGTGTTCGGGTCGCCATCGTCGTCGTAGTACGCGGTGACGTTCCAGGTGTTCGGGCCGGCGTCCTTCTCGAACTCGAGCCGCACCGTGTGCGGGTTCCCGAGCGCGTCGTAGACGGTCACCGTGGTCGTCACGATCCCGCCCGTCGCCGTCCCCGCGTTCAGGTTGCCGGCCATCGTCATCAGCGTCGTGGGCTGGGCGCTGATGCGGGTCCCGAACGGAATCTCCAGCGCCACCAACGGCCCTTCCGTGTCGATGGCGCCGGACGCATCCGCCATCCAGCCCATCACTCGGAGTCCCGTCGACGGGTTGATGAGGCCACCATCGACCCCGATGTCGAACGCTCCGTCGCGCGTGTAGTAGTTCCGGGAGCCATCGGAGACGATGAAGAACCCGTCTCCCTGGATGGCGAAGTCGGTGAGCTTCCCCGTCGACTGCAACGAGCCCTGCGTCATGATGTTGTCGATCCCGCCGAGCGTCATCCCGAGGCCGATCTGGGCAGGGTTCACGCCGCCGCGCCCCTGCTGCGGCGAGCTGGCGCCCCGAATCTGCTGCGCGAGGATGTCCTGGAAGGTGACGCGGCTCGCCTTGAAGGCGACGGTGTTCACGTTCGCGATGTTGTTGCCAACCACGTCCATGAAGGCCATGTGGCTGCGAAGGCCCGAGATCGCCGAGAAGAGTGAGCGCATCATGGTTCGGTTCCCCCTCGTTCCGGTTTCGGTATGCGTGTCGGTGTTCGTCGGGCCCCCGTCTCGCGGACCGGCCCGCTCAGGCGATGACGACGCTGTCTACGTTCGTGAAGACCCGTTCACCTCCTCCGCTGCGATGGTTCAAGGCCGTGACGACCGTGCGGCCGCGGACGTCGACGACGAACGCGAGCTCGTCGAGCAGGACGACCGACTGCCGCGCGCCCTTCTCGGCCGCGCGCCGCACCGCCGACTCCAGCCGTGCGACCCGGTCCGGGTCGAGCTGGAGCTCCCTCCGTTCGACCCGTCGGGCCGCGTGACGCGAGAACGACAGTCCGCTGACGGCCCGCTCGAGCTCCCGCGCGAACGCTCCTCCCTCCCGCTGTCCGGCTTTCCCAGCCGGCACGGCGGCACGTGGCGGGAGCGCCGAGCCCAGGCCGTCGAGCTGCACGCGCACGTCACCGTACCTCCACGACCGAGAAGAGGTCGACGACGTGGTTTCCGATGACCAGCACCGGGACGCCGTCCGGACCGACGACGACCCGCTCGACGACCCCGGTCACCTCCTGCCCCGCCGTCGCCGCGCTCGCCGCGGCCTCCTTCACCCGCGGGTCTTCGTCGACCGCCTGCCGCTGCGCCGTGGCGAGGTCCGCGTACGGTGCGCCGAACCGCTCACGCGCGACGATGTCCCGGACGACATCGACGCCGGCGCTTGTTCGGCCCACGACTTCTTTTCCGATGAGCGAGGCCGCGCTCGAGAGCTCGCTCAGCCCTTGCATCGCCTTGATCCCCTGCGCGACGAGCTGCATCTGGTTCAGCGCCTCGAACTGGGCAAGCTGCGCCATGAAGTCGGTGTCGCTCTGCGGGGCGAGCGGGTTCTGGTTCCGGAGCTGAGCGACGATGAGCTTCATGAAGTCCAGCTTGTCCAGCTGGTTGTCGACGCTCGTCGTCGGTTGGTACGTCGCGTTCTGCAGGCCCGTCACCGGATCGACTTGGAAGGTGGACATGCGGCAACCTCAGACGTAGAAGGTCAGGGTTCCGTTCGGGTTGAAGCGCCGCCGCAACGTGCCGAATCGCCGGCGTTCGCTCGGCTCCCATCCGGCAGCTCCAGCGGACGACTCGGCCTCGCGGTCCCTCGAGAACGCCCCGCCCCGACCCGTGTCTCCGCTGCCATCGGAGGCGAGGGCGAGGGCGAGGCCACCGAGAACGAAGCCACGACCACCAAGCTGCTGCTCGAGCAGGGGCCGGTGCACAACGAAGAGCTGGAGCGCCTCGAACCGTTCTACGCGGATGTCGACGTGCAGGGATCCGGCGTCCAGGCGGAGGCGGAGGAGCACGTCGCCGAGCTCCGGCGGGTCGAGGTGCACGCGGGCCTCCCGGTCGCTCTCGAGCTCGACGACGGCGTCCACGACCTGTTCCACGAACCGCGGCGGGGCAGGCGGGGCCTGCTCTCCGGCCTCCGTTGCCGGAGGCTCGACGCGGACCTCACCCGTCACGCTCCCATGGGCGGCAGGCTGCGCTTCGATGCCGAGCCCGCGCGGCGCTCCGTCCGCGCCCCGCTCGCGAGGGACAAGCTCATGGACGGCCTCCGCGACTTCCGGCCCCCGGCGGACTCCTCGCTCGCTCTGAACCCCCCTCGCGCTCCCGACGGTGCGGACCGCGCGAGGCTCTGCGGCACCGCCGCCACCGTCGTCCCCGGGCGGGTGGCCCTCGGCGCCCTCCGCCACGGCCGCCGCATCTCCACGTTCGGCGACGGCGCGAACGGCGGAGCGGGGGGCAGGCGTCCCCTCGGGAGCCCCGTCTTCGCGCAGCAAGGAGGGAGCCGTCCCGTCGGCTAGGTTGGTGCCGCGAGGAAGGACGTGCTGCTGGCGAGCGGCAGGGCCCGGATCGAGGGGAGCCGTCCCGTCGGCTAGGCCGGTGCCGCGAGGAGCCTCAGCCGGCGCGGGCGCGGGCACGGTGCCGGCCTCGCCTTCGTGGGGCATCGCGGCCTCCGCGACGGACGGCGCCGCGGCCACCTCCGCGGACTGCGCCTCCCCGGTAGCGGGCACTGTCGCGCCCCTAGGCTCGCCCACGGCTCCTCGCTCGAAGGCGGCCGGAGCGGAGGCAGGCGTCGGGACGCGGTCCTCGCCGGCGACCCCGTGCGACGGGGTCGAGGGCGCGCCGGCGACGCCGTCTCCACGGCCGACCGCGTCCGGAGTGCCGCTCAGGAGCAGGAGGAGGGCACCGAAGGGCGGAACCGCAAGCTCCGCCTGCCCCGAGTGGACGACCCGGCCGGGGACACCGTCGTCCCCCGCCGACTCCGCATCCGGGACCTGCGCCTGGGACTCGCCGCCCTCTCGCTCGGCGGGAGCCGTCAGGGCCTCGCCTGCCGCGGAAGGGGCGGCCGGGCCGGCGGCCGGAAGGGAGCCATCGGGGACGCCCGCTGCTGCGAGCAGGAGCGCGTGGAACTCGCCGGGCGCCGACGCGCCGTCGGCCGCCGCCAACGCGACGCCCTGCGCCGCCTCAACGGGCAGCGCTCCCGCCACCTCGAAGCTCGCTGTGGGGTGGGGCCGCACGGGTCGACCTCCTGAAGTGTTCGCACCCAGCCTCTCGCACGCGGCGCTCCGCCTACATCGGGAACCAGGCCGAGAGCGGGGCGGAAAACCCCTAGACGGCCGCGGGGCGAACGACGAAATCGGCGCGCCACTGCGTTCCAGGTGGGCGAAGCGGGGCGGGGGCGCCCGGACCGGACGCCCCCGCCCTTCCATCGCGAACCTGTCGGCGCTAGATCTGCATGCGGGAGATCTCGCGGTACGCCTCGACGACCTTGTTCCTCACCTCGGTGGCGAGGCTGATGGCGAGCGACTCCATCTCCAGCGCCAGCATGACGTCGTGCAGCTCCACGTCCTCTCCGGTGGCCATCGCCTCCAGCTTCGCATTCGCCTCGGCAGACACGGACTGGAGCTGACGGAGCGCGTTCGTGAGCAGCTCACCGAATCCGGCGGCGCCGCCCGCCGGCCCGCCGGACGTTGGAACCGCTGCCGCGTGGTTCGCCTGAATCGGGTTCAGCTCCATCGCTCACCTCCCTTACCGACGCGCGATGTCGAGCGCGGCGAGCGCCATCTGCTTCACGGCCTGGAGGACCGTCGCGTTCGCCTGGTAGGAGCGGTTCGCGGAGACAAGGTCCGTCATCTCGGTGACGAGGTCCACGTTGGGGAGCTCCACGTACCCCTCCTCGTCTGCGTCCGGGTGCTCGGGCGCTCGGACGCGACGGAACGGGCTCGCCGTGTCCTCGGTCACCTGGGTGAGCACGACGCCCCGCTCCGGCGAGCCGGTGAAGCGACGCACGAGGTCGGCGAACGGCGCCTGGTCCGCCGAGGCGAAGCGCACGACGCGCCGCCGGTACGGTCCGCCTTCCGGCGTCCGCGTGGTCTCCAGGTTGGCGACGTTCGCCGCTACGACGTCCATGCGGATTCGCTGGGCGCTCAGTCCGGAGCGAATGGCGGAGATCGTGCCGAAGAGTCCCATCGCTGCCTCCTAGACGGTGCGGATCGCGTTCCGGAGCTGTTCGAACTTCCGGGCCAACGCCTGTGCGGCGGCCTGGTACCTCGCCTGCGTCTCCACGAGCAGGACCATCTCCTGGTCGATGTCGACGTCGTTCCCGTCCATGCGGCTCGAGACGAGCCGCTGCGCGGCCTGGATAGCCTGTCCGCTTCGCACGCTCGGCGGCTGCAGGTGGCGCGGGTGGGTTGTGAGCAAGGTTGGGCGGGAACTGCTCAGCTCGCGGGCGAGCTCCGTCTCGAACGACACCTCCCGCCGGCGGTACCCCGGCGTGTCGACGTTCGCGATGTTGTCAGCGATGGCATCGCGGCGCCGCGCAAGCCCCTCCAGCCAGGCCGTGAGCGTGTACAGTCCGCGGTCACCGGAGATCCGCATGGTCCACCTCCTCGGAATGCGCTCGCCACCAGCGCGATGACGCGACCTCGTCGAGGCGCGCCTTCTCGCGGCGGTCACGAAGCCGCCGCTCCCGCTCCTCGCGCCGCTCGATGAGGAGCTCGAGCGCCCGGCGCGCCCGCCGTCGTTCGAGGAGCGCCTCGAGGCGAACGGACTCCTCTCGCTCCGCCGCCCGCAGGGCGCCTCGGCGCGACTCGATGCGACGACCGAGGAGGCGGGCGTAGACGAGCTCCGTCTCCATCAACACAGGGTCGACCTCACCGGTGCGAGCCGGCCCGCCTTCGGCGAGGAGCGCCCGCCGCGCCGACTCGGCCGCCACCAGGCGCGCGCGCCGCTCGCCCGAGACCCGCTTCGCCGTGGCGAGCTCCCCTTCCGCGAGACGCTCGAGGCGCGCTCGGTACCGCAGGATCCGCTCGAGGCGAGCGATGCGGCTCCTCACGTCGCATCCTCCCACACCGCCTGAGCGGCGCTTCCCGCGCCTTCTCGTCTGCGGGCGAGGCGCAGGAGCCAGCTCCGCGTGTCTTCGAAGTCCGCGGCCTCGGCGGCCTCCTGGCGCAGGAAGCGCTCCAGCTCGGGACGAAGCTCGAGCGCTTCGTCCACCCGAGGGTCGCTCCCGCGGACGTAGGCTCCGATGGCGATGAGGTCGCGCGCTTCCTCGAAAGCCGCGAGGAGCCCGCGAAGGTGGCGCGCAGCGGCGAGGTGCTCGCCATCGGCCACCTTCGGAGCCAGTCGAGACACGCTCGCGAGGACGTCGATGGGCGGGTAGTGCCCCGCGTTCGCGAGCGTGCGCGAGAGGACGATGTGCCCGTCGAGGGTCGCCCGCGCCAGGTCGGAGATCGGCTCGTCGAGGTCGTCGCCGTCGACGAGCACCGTGTAGATCGCGGTGATGGAGCCGCGCGGCGCTGCGCCGGCGCGTTCGACGAGCCGGGGGAGGGACGTGAACACGGAAGGAGGGTACCCGCGAGTCGTGGGGGGCTCGCCGGACGCGAGCCCCACCTCCCGCTGCGCCATCGCGACGCGGGTCAAGCTGTCGAAGAGGAGGAGGACATCGAGCCCCGCATCGCGGAAGCCTTCGGCGATCGCCGTCGCCACCTCGGCGGCCGCGAGGCGCAGCGGTGCCGGTGTGTCGCTGGTGGAGCTCACGACGACCGCTCGTCTCAAGCCCTCGTCGCCGAGGTCGTGTTCGATGAACTCGCGCACTTCGCGCCCCCGCTCGCCGATGAGGGCGAGGACGGTGACATCCGCTTCGGTGCCGCGAGCGAGCATGCCGAGCAGCGTGCTCTTCCCGACGCCGGAGCCAGCGAAGATCCCGACGCGCTGCCCCCGTCCGAGGGTGAGGAAGGCGTCGATGGCGCGCACGCCAGTGGCGAGCCGCCGGCGGATCGGAGGCCGCTCGAGAGCGGCCAGCGGCTCCACGCGCGCCGGCCGCCACTGCGTCGCGAGCGGGAGCGGCCGCTCGTCGAGGGGCCGCCCGAGCCCGTCGAGCACCCGTCCGACGAGCGCGGGCGCCACCGGCGCCTCGAGCGTGCGGTGGAGCGCCCGCGCGGCGGAGCCGATGGCGACCGGCCCGCGCTCGATCAGCGCCACCTGGCACTCCGTACCGCGGACCCGCACCGCCTCACCAAGCCGGCGCACGCCTGCCGGTCCCTCGATGGAGATGAGCTCTCCGGTCTGAGCGGCCATGCCGGCGACAGTCAGCACGTCGCCCCGGACCTCCACCACGGTGCCCGTGCGACGGAGGAGCGGCACGTCCTCGATGGCGCGGAGGAGGACGTCGCCGTCGTTCATGCCGCCCTCCCCGACGCACGGCGGAGAGCCTCCGCCAGCGCTTCCAGCCGAGCCTCCAGCGTCGCGTCGATGCGACCCTCGCGGAGGTCGATGACGCAGCCGCCGAGCGCCACGCTGTCGTCAGCCTGAACGGGCGGGGCACTCTCTCCGAGCGCGGCCTCGACGAGCCCGGCCGCCTGCGGGTGGACGCGCACGACGAGCACCTCGTCGGCGGTCGCAGTCCGGAGAGCTTCCTCGCAGACGGCGACGGTGCGGGCGGGGTCCGCGTCGAACCACTCCGCCGCCAGGCGTCGGACCGCAATCTCGACGGCGCGGGCCACGACCGCGAGCGCCTGCCCGGCGATCTGGTCTCGGACCGTCTTACCCTCTTGCGCCGCCGCCCGGAGCAGCTGCAGCCACCGCTCCGCCTCCCGCCGCGCCTCCGCTTCGCCCGCGGCGAACCCGGCGGTAAAGCCTTCCTGCCGAGCCTGCTCACGGGCAGCTTCCGCCGTCTCTCGGATGCGGGCGGCTTCGGCCTCCGCTGCCGCGATGAGCTCGGCCGCGCGGGCCTCGGCGGCGGCGACGATCTCCTCGGCCTTCGCGTACGGCTCGGCCACGGGGAGTTTCCGGGCGCCATGGCCGGAGAGGAACACCTCCCCGGCAGGCTCCGCTGCGCGCAGCACTCGCCGTTTAGAGGACGAGCTCATCGTCACCTCCGCGCGCGATCACGATTTCCTCCGCCTCGTCGAGCCGCCTGATGACCTCGACGATTCGCGCCTGCGCCTCTTCCACCTGACGCAGCCGCACCGGCCCCATGGCCTCCATGTCCTCGCGGAGCATGGCCGCGGCGCGCTGGGACATGTTCCGGAGAATCGCCTCCTTCACGTTCTCCGGCGTCGCCTTCAGCGCGAGCGCGAGGTCACGCACCTCGACCTCCCGCAGGATCCGCTGGATCGACCGGTCGTCGAGCTGCGCGATGTTCTCGAAGACGAACATCCGCTTCTTCACCTGCTCGGCGATCTCGGGAGCCTCGTCTTCGAGCGCCTCGACGATCGTCTTCTCCGTGAGGCGGCTCGTGTGCTTCAGGATCGACACGAGCGTCTCCACGCCCCCCACGTTCCGCAGCTCGCGCGTCGGCTGCAGCACCGCCGAGAGCTTCTTCCGGATCACGGCCTCCACCTCGGAGAGCACGTCCGGGCTCGCCCGCTCCATGACTGCGATGCGCTCCGCCACCTCCGCGGCGAGGTCCGGTTCGAGGGAGGAGAGGACCTGGGCCGCCTTCTCCGGCTGGAGGAAGCAGAGGAGCAAGGCGATCGCCTGGGGGTGTTCGTTGACGAGGAAGTGGGCGAGCTGCTGCGCGCTCAGGTGGCGAAGGAACCCGAAGGGTACGGAAGGGGAGGAGGCGGAGAGCCGGTCGATGAGCTGGCTCGCCTTCTCGTCCCCGAGCGCGAGCCGGAGCAGCTCCTCGGCGTACTCCAAGCCGCCGAGCGAGATGACGTTCCGCGCCACCGCTGCTTCCTGGAACTCCTGGAGCACGGCCCGTCGCTGCTCAGGCCGGAGCTCGCCGAGGGCCGTGATCTCCCAGGTGAGCTGCTCGATGTCGTCGTCGCTGAGGTGCCGGAGGACCTCTGCCGAGCGCTCCTTCCCGAGCGTGATGAGGAGCGCCGCCGCCTTCCTCCGCCCCTTCAGCCGCTCCTCCTTCGCGACCACCACTTACTCCTCCTCACGCATCCACGTCTGCACCACGTCCGCCACGGCGCGAGGGTTCGTCGCGGCGAGCTTCAACACCCGCTCCTCGGCGGGGTCCGGGAGCGGCGCGATGTCCGGCATCGGCGGCGGAGCGATCGGCTGCGCCTCTCCCGCCGCGCCGAGCGCCGGCGTCACGACGGCCGCGCTCCGGCTGAGGAACGCCTCCTGGCGCTTCGAGAGCGCCCGCACGAGGAGGAAGAGCAGCAGGAAGGCGAGGACGACCGCGACGACCGGCAGGAGGTAGCGAACGTACTGCAGGTACTGGTCGAAGGCGCTCCCGCTCTCGAGGACGAAGCTCTCGCGAACGCTCGGGTCGAAGGGGACGCGGATCACCGAGAGCGTGTCGCCGCGCGTCTGGTCGAGGCCGACGGCGGCAGCGACGGCGGTCATGATCGCCGACTCCTGCGAGGCCGGCACGCTCTCGTCGAGCACCACGGAGACGCTGAGGCGCTCGAGCTTCCCCGGCGCGCGGACGGTCGTCGTGGCCGTGCGACTGATCTCGTTGTTCACCGTCGTCTCCGTCCGCGTGTACTCGCTGTTCCCGGTCGCGTTCGTCCCCGCACCCGCCGTGCCGCCGTTCGTACCGGTGCCGGGGACGTTCCCGACCGTGAGGTTCGTGCCGGTGAACGTCTCCGTCACGGTCGTCGAACTGCGGGGCACCGCCTCCTCCGCCGGTGCGTACTCCTCGGCCGTCTCGGTCACGGCGTCGAAGTTCAGGAAGGCGCGCACGGTGACGGCGCTCCGACCGGGACCGACGACCTTCGCCAGGGTGGCTTCGAGGTCACGCTGGAGGGCGAGCTCGTACTGACGCTGCAGCTCCAGCTGCGAGGCCGTCGCCCCGGAAACGAAGGGCGACGACTCGCTCGCACCGTCGTACAGCACGCGCCCGGCCTGGTCGATGATGGTGACTCCCTCCGGCTCCAGTCCGTCGACCGAGCGTGCGACGAGGTTCGTGATGCCGCGGATCTGCTCGTCGCTGAGCGACGCGCCGGGGCGAAGCTGGAGGACGACACTCGCCGTCGGCTTCGTCTGGTCCTCGGCGAAGAGCTTCTCGTCCGGGATGTTGATGTGGACCCGGCTCGCGCGGACGGGTTCGAGGGTGTTGATCGAGCGCGCGAGCTCCCCCTCGAGCGCGCGGCGGAAGTTCACCTGCTGCTCGAAGTCGGTCACGCCGAACCGAGTCTTGTCGAACAGCTCGAATCCGACGCTGCCCCCGCTGGGGAGGCCGACCTGGGCGAGCTGGATGCGAACCTCGGCCACCTTGTTGGCAGGAACCGAGACGGTGGAACCTCCGCCACCGATCTCGTACGGGATGCCCCGTTTCTCCAGCTCGTCCGCAATGGCCGCCGAATCCTCGGGAGCGAGCCCACTGAAGGCAACGACGAGGTTCGGCCGCTGCGAGGCGGAGTAGAGCAGGTAGAGGAGGACGAGGAGGGCGGCCGCGAGGCCGGCGACGAGGAGCTGACGCGAGCGCGGGAGCGCGTTCCACCGGTCCACGAGTGCGGAGAAGGTCACGCGCTCGTTCATTCCGGGCCTCACCTCCTGCGGGCCAGCCTAGAGCCGCCGCATCCGCCTCCGTATCCGGAAGCGCCCGGTTCTCGCACGGGGGCTCCGGGATCCGCGCGGGGCGGAACCCTTACAGAGCGCGGGAGGAGCTCCCTACCGCCGTGTTTACGCGCCCTCACGCTTCGGATATCGTTGCTCCGCGCACTTCGCTGAGGGGGTAGAAGCATGACAGAAACGGAACGACCGTCCCTCGGTCTGATCACCGACGAACTTCGCGCTGCCATCGGGAAGGAGAGCGAGCCGTGGATCTGTGAGGTGGACAAGACCTCGATCCGGATGTTCGCGCGCGCCGTCGGCTACACGGACCCCGTCTTCTACGACGAGGAGGCGGCGAAGAAGGCGGGGTACCGGAGCCTGCCGGCGCCGCCCGGCTACCTCGGCACCCCCGTCTACAACCCAGCCGCCGCCGACGGTGCCCGCGGACGGCTCCGCCTCCCGCCGCCCGGGCGTCCTCTGACGCGCGTCCTGAACGGCGGAACGGACATCGAATACTTCGACGACATCTGCGCGGGCGACGTCCTCACCGCTCGGGCGCACCTCGCCAACGTCGAGGAGCGCCGCGGCAGCATCGGCGACATGCTCATCATGACCACGAAGACGGTCTACACGAACCAGGAGGGGAAGGTCGTCGCCATCATGACCGGGACTTCGATCAGGTACTAGGCAGGAGGGAAGCGACGATGGGCGCTCGATGGAGTGAGGTCCACGAAGGGATGGAAATCCCGCCGCTGAAGAAGAACTGCAGCACGCAGCAGCTCGTGATGTGGGCCGCCGCATCCGGCGACTTCTACCAGATTCACTACGACAAGGACTTCGCCCTCTCCACGGGACTGAAGAACATCATCGTCCACGGCGCGCTCAAGCACGCCTTCCTGGGACAGATGCTGCATGAGTGGATCGGTCACGAAGGACGGATCAAGCGGTTCGGCTGCAGCTATCGCGGAATGGATTATCCGAACCAGGACATCATCTGCCGCGGCGTGGTGACGCGGAAATACGAGAAGGACGGCGAGAAGCTGGTCGACCTCGAGATCTGGACGGAGAACCCGGACGGTCAACGGACCTCACCCGGCTCCGCAACGGTACGACTGCCGGACTAAGCGGGGCCGCGCCGGCGACGGGAGACATTCTGGAAGGAGCATCCGTGGGAAACCTCTTGGAAGGGAAAGTCATCGCCATGACCGGTGCGGGCCGCGGCATCGGTCGCGAGTGTGCGCTCCTCGCCGCCTCCGAGGGAGCGCGGGTGGTCGTGAACGACCCCGGCGTGAATCCGGACGGTACAGGGCACGACGCCGGACCGGCCGAGCAGGTGGTCGAGGAGATCCGGAAGACGGGCGGCGAAGCCGTCCCGAACTTCGCCGACGTCTCGACGATGGAGGGCGGCGAGAGCGTCATCCGCACCGCCCTCGACACGTGGGGCCGGCTCGACGGCCTGATCAACCTCGCCGCCATCCTCCGGGACCGGATGATCTTCAACATGACCGAGGAGGAATGGGACGACGTCATCAGGGTCGACCTGAAGGGCCACTTCACCACCATCAAGCCCGCCTCCGTCCTGTTCCGGCAGCAGCGGTACGGGAGGATCGTGAACTTCACGTCGGTCTCCGGCCTCCAAGGCAACTCGGGGCAAGCGAACTACGGAGCCGCGAAGGCGGGCGTCGCTGGCCTCACGCGCGTCGTCGCCCGTGACCTCGGGCGGTACGGGGTCACCTGCAACGCGATTGCGCCGGGAGCGCAGACCCGCCTCACCGCGACCGTCCCCCAGCAAGCGCGCGAGCTTCGGGCCCAGCGGGGGATCGCCGGGCCGGGCGGACCGGCGCCGGCCGCCAACCGAGCGGCGGAGGAAGCGGCCGCGATGCGAACGCCCGACATGGTCGCGCCGATGACGATCTACCTCCTCCTCGACGAGGCGTGGAACATCAACGGTCGCATCTTCCAGGTGGCCGGCGGGCTCGTCGGCCTCCTGCAGGACCTCTACCCGCCGTACCGCATCATCTACAAACACGGGAAGTGGACGCTGGATGAGCTCCGCATGCTCGTCCCCACGCAGCTGATGGCCGGTGTCCCGAATCCAGCACCGCCCGCACCCGACATCCAGGTGCCGGGCCGAGATCTCTGAAGGCGCGGGGAGCCGGCCCCCGGCGGGCCGCTCCCGACGCCTCCGCCCCCGGTTCGCGGTAGGATCCGAGCAGTGGACCTGGAGGAGAAGCGGCAGCGCCTCATCGACCTCCTCCGCTCCTTCGAACGCGTGGTGGTCGCGTTCAGCGGAGGGGTCGACTCGACCCTCGTGGCAGCGCTCGCCCGAGAAGCGCTCGGCGAGCGGGCCGAGGCGGTGACGGGCGTCTCCCCCTCCGTGCCTGCACGGGAGCGAGCGGAGGCCGAGCGTCTCGCGCGCGAGATCGGCATCGCTCACCGTTGGATCGAAACGGGCGAGCTCGCGCGTCCGGAGTACGTTGCGAACACCGCGCTCCGCTGCTTCCACTGCAAGGACGAGCTGTACGGGCTCCTCCGCCGCCTCGTCGCAGAATCGAACGGCGCCGTGGTCGTCGACGGCACGAACGCCGACGACCTCACGGACTGGCGCCCGGGCCGCGAGGCCGCACGGCAGCACGGGGTGCGCAGCCCGCTCGCCGAGGTAGGGGTCACGAAGGCGGAGGTGCGCGAACTCGCTCGGCGTATGGGCCTCTCCAATTGGGACAAGCCTGCGATGGCCTGCCTCGCCAGCCGGATCCCACACGGCACTCCCGTGACCGTCGAGACCCTCCATCGAGTCGACGAAGCGGAGGAGGGGCTGCGGGCGCTCGGCTTCCGCCAGCTCCGGGTGCGCCACCACGGCGACATCGCTCGGCTGGAGCTCGACGAGGAGGGATTCGCGCTCCTCGCGGATCCGGAGCTGCGGGCGAAGGCGGTCGCAGCGGTGCGGCGGGCAGGGTACCGGTTCGTGACCCTCGACCTCGAAGGGTACCGGTCGGGAAGCCTCAATCCCCCGCCAGCACGACCCGGGTAGCGATCAGGCGCGGGGCGTCGGTGACCTCTGCCACCCCAGTCGCGGCCACCGTCTCACCGACGAGCGCATCGAGGTCGACCTCCCGCAGCGGCACGGCCCGATCGCCGGAGACGAGCAGCGCTTCCGGGGCGAGACGGACGCTGAGCGGCCCGCGGGGAGTGGAGAGGACGAACCCGTCCCCGAGCACCCGATCGACCCGGCCCTGCACGGTCACGACGGCAGCGCGGGCGCGCCGTTCCCCCGCCGGCACCAGCGTGACCCCAGTGGCTCCTTCGCCGCGCACCGGTCGCACCTCCACCTCGAGGCCGGCGAGCCCGTCTCCACGATGGAGGAGCGGCCGAACCAGCGCCAAGGGAGCTTCCACGAGCAGCAGCCGCTGCTCATTCGCCGTCCGCACGATCAGCCTCACGCGCTCCCCGTTCGGCTCCATCGCCGCCGAGACCACCGTCGCGCGCAACGGGTGCTCCAGCCGCGCCAGCCGCTCGACCGGGATGGGCTGGGGGGCCGGCTCCTCCTCTCCGATGGCCAGCGCCGACGCGACGAGCCGGCGGTCCGCGTCCACGCGCGCAACCACCACCGCTCGGGTTCCTTCGGTGGGGGCGGCGACGGGTCGTCCGGTGAGGTCGGTCACGGCCGCCTCCGGCGGGACCTCGAGCGGGAACGTCCCGAACGGGGACGCGACCGCCAACCCGGTCTCGCTTCGCACGAGCACGCCTTCCAGCTCCACCACTTCGCCGGGCCGGAGGGGCTCCGCGCTCGCCGTCTGCTCGCCCGGGCGGAGGAGAACGGCTGCGACGAGGAGCAGGCCGATCGCCGCCGCGAGGGTAGCGAGGGCGCCGACGAGCCGGACCCGTGCGAGCCGCTCCCTGCGTCCCGCCTCCGCCCGGCTCGCCATCGCCTCGTAGAACCGGCCGCGGCTTCGCTCGCGCGCGGTGGCTGCTTCCGCCCGCAGGCTGGGCGCCGCCGCCCGCAGCACCTCCTCGGCTCGGAGCAGCTCCGAGAGCAGCTCCCGCAGCTCAGGCGGCGTCTCCTCCGGGACGCGTCCCTCTTCGAGCGCGCGCGCGACGAGCTCGTCTTCCCCCCGCTCCGCTTCCTGCTTCCGCCAGAACGCGACTCTCACGGTGCCGCTCCACCTCCACCTTCTCGTAGCCGTCGTGCCATCGCCGCCAGGGCGCGTCGCTGGAGCGTCTTCACCGCCTCCTCGGAGCGCTGCATCATCCTCGCCGTGTCCGCGATGGAGCGGTCCTCGATGAACCGCAGGAAGAGGACGAGCTGCTGATCGGGCGTGAGCTGTTCGAGGGCCGCCTGGAGGTCGACGCGGAGCGCGGCCGCCTCCAGCTCCCCGCTGCCGCCCGCGACGGGCGCTTCCAGGGACACGGGGTCCCCCCGGCGCCACCGTCGCTTCCGGTGGTCTCGGAGCAGGTTACGCGCGATGCCGATGAGCCACGCCCCGATCGGCACGCCGCGGTACTCGAAGCGGTCCGCGCGGGCGAACGCGAGCTCGAACACCTGGCTCGCGAGCTCCTCCGCTTCCGCGGGGTCGCCGAGACGGATGCGGAGGAAGCCATACACCGTCGGGTACTGCTCCTCGTAGATTCGAGACCACGCATCAGGGTCCCTCCTCCGAGCGAGGGCGGCGAGCGCCGCCTCGGGGTCCGAAGACGCCCTCTCGCCTCCGGCCCTGCGACGGAAGAAGCTCACCGCGTCACCCGATCCATGGCCGACCTCGGCGGAAAGGTGACGGCCTCAGCTGCCGTTGCGGACGCCGCGCTCCTCGAGGTACTGCATCGTCTTCCGGTACCACTCCTCTTCGATGTGGCCCGCCGCCATCAGGTAGTTCGCGATCTGTTCGAGGGTGAGGATCGAGACCAGGTTGATGCCTGCCGCCTTCAGCGCCTGCCGCCCGCCCTCCTGACGATCGACGAGGGTGACCGCGTCCCGCACCTCGAGCCCGGCCTCGGCCAGTGTCGACGCCGTCTGGAGGATGCTCCCGCCGCCGGTGATCAGGTCGTCGATGATGAGACACGTTTGGCCGCGGACGTACACCCCTTCGATGACGTTCGCCTTGTCCGTCGAGGGCGGGTGGATGTAGATCATCGGGATCTTCGTCTCCAGCGCGAAGGCGGTGGCGATGTGCAGCCCGCCGAACGGGACGCCCGCCACGAGGGTGAACGGCTGCACGTGGGGGTGGCGCATCGACATCAGCGTCTCCAGTTCCTCGCGGATGATCCGCGCGACCCGGGCCAGCGCCCGCGGACTGCTCACGAGCCGGCGAACGTTGATGTAAATCGGCGAGTGGACGGCCGTCCGGCCCAACGTGAAGTCACCGAACTGAATGGCGTCGAGCTTCCAGAGCTCCTCCGCGAGCCACAGGTTCCCGGTCGGTCGATGGCTTCTCGTCAATGCTCGTACCCCGCCACGAAGGTGTCTGCGGCCGGCGCCGCGATACACGGATTATCCGTAACGTTCATCCTACGCGCCCGGTCATGGTTCCTCGTGTTCGTGTGCCAGCCGGTTCACCGGCGTGACCGGCGGCCGCCCGTCGAGGACGGCGATGACGTTCTCCGCCGCCAGCTCCGCCATCCGAGCCCGCGTCCGTTCGCTCGCCGAGGCGATGTGCGGGGTGATGAGCACCTGCTCGAATCGGAAGAGCGGGTGGTCCGCTGGCAGCGGCTCCGGATCCGTTACGTCGAGCGCCGCGCCGCCGAGGTGGCCGTCGGCGATGGCCTCCAAGAGGGCGTCGTGGTCCACGACCCCGCCGCGCGCGGTGTTGATGAGGTACGAACCTCGGCGCATCGTCCGGATCCGCTCCCGGCTCATGAGCCGGTACGTCTCTGGGGTGAGCGGAACGTGGAGCGAGACGAAGTCCGATCGCCGCAGCAGATCGTCGAGCTCGGCCCACTCCACGCCGAGCGTGCCTTCGGCGGCGGGCTTTCGGGAGCGCGCGGTGTACAAGACCCGCATGCCGAAGCCACGCGCCCGACGGGCGACGGCTGAGCCGATCTGCCCGAGCCCCACGATGCCGAGCGTGGCACCGTGCACGTCCGCGCCGAGGAAGGCGGTCGGCGACCAGGTCCGCCAGCGCCCCTCGCGCGCGAACCGTTCCGACGGGACGATGCGGCGGGCGACGGCGAGGAGGAGGGCGAAGGCGAAGTCCGCCGTGGTCTCGTGCAGGATGTCCGGCGTGTTCGTCACCCACACCCCGTGCGCCGTAGCCGCAGCGACGTCGATGTTGTCGAACCCGACCGCGACGTTCGCCAGCACGCGGAGGCGAGGGCACCCCCGCAGGAGCTCGGCATCGACGCGGTCGGTGAGGAGGAGCACGGCGCCGTCGGCGTCGCGCAGCCGCTCGGCGAGCACGTCCCGCGGCGGCGGCAGCTCCCCGTCCCAGACATCGACGTCGTGCCCGGCGTGCCGCAGCATCTCCACCGCTTCGCCAGGCAGCACGCGGGAAACGAAGACACGAGCCATGCGCGCCAGTGTGGGGGACCGTGCGGGCGGTGCCAAGTCGCGAGGGGGTCCTGCCGGTCGTACGATGGCACCGTGAGCGAGCCGGCCGCTGGCAACCCCCTTCGCCGCTGGGCGAACTCCACTTTCTTCGCCCTCCGGAACCGGCACTACCGCATCTTGTGGATCGGGACGACCCTCGCCTTCCTCGCCTTCATGATGTCGTGGGTCGTCCAGAGCGTCGTCGCCTTCGAGCTCACGGGGCGGAACGGCGCAGTGGGCGCCGTCTCCATGGGGATGGGAGTGGCCACGATCTGCATCGCGCCGTTCGGAGGCGTCATCGCCGACCGCGTTTCGAAGCGGCGCCTGCTCCTCCTCGGACAGACCGCCGTGGGAGTGAACTTCGCCCTCGTCGGCCTCCTCATCGTGTTCGATCGCATCTCCATCGCCTGGCTGGTGGCCTCCACGTTCGTGATGGGTTCCGTCTTCTCGTTCATCGGTCCCGCGCGCCAGGCGTGGGTCGGCGAGCTCCTGAGCGGGCGGGAGATGGCGAACGGCATCGCCCTCCAGCAGGTGGCGATGACCGCGACCCGCATCCTCGGGCCGCTGCTGGCCGCGGTCCTGATCGGCCTGCCGGGTGTCGGAACCGGCGGCACGTACCTGTTCATGGCGGCGCTCTTCGTCGTCGTGGTGGGAACGCTGGCGCAGCTCCCGGCGACGCGCCCCCGTGGCGGCGCTCCGGTGTCCGTGCTCGAGGACCTGAAGGCTGGCGTCAGCCATCTCCGAGCGCGGCCGCGGCTGGAGCTCTTGGCGCTCCTCTTCATCGGCATCGTCATCGGCGGCTACTCGTACCAGGTGGTGCTGCCGGGGCTGCTCGAGAACGAGCTGAACCGGAGCGCGAGGGACCTCGGTCTCCTCATGGGCGTGGGAGCCGTCGCCGGCTTCATCGCCACCATCGGTCTCGCCGGTCTCGCGGGCAGTCGGCATGCGTGGCCGCTCATGTTCGCCGGAGCGGCGCTCCTGGGAGGTTCGCTGCTCTGGGCAGCCCTCGCCGAGAGCTTCCTCGTCCTCGCCGCGGCGATGTTCCTGGCGGGAGCGGGTACGGGGGCGTTCCAGATGCTGAACAACGCGCTCGTCATGCAGGAGTCGGAGCCTGCGTACTACGGCCGCGTCATGTCGCTCACCATGCTGGCGTGGGGCGCGAACGGCCTCGCCGGGCTGCCGTTCGGCCTACTCGCCGACGCCGTGGGCGAGCGGGCCACCGTGTTCGTGATGGGGAGCATCGTCCTCGGTTCTGTCGGTATCGCGGCCGCTGTCTTCGCCGCGATCCAGGGGCGTACACCCGAGCCGCGCGTCTCCGAAGAGAGCGAGGCAGCAGCGCTCGGTCGCCGCTACCCTTGAGGCGAGGAGGTAGTTCCGATGGGCCGAGAAGAGATCGCCGCCCTCATCCGCATCCTCGAGCGAGAACTCGAGAAGGGAACGGAAGGGATCGCCTTGGGGACCTGGCACATCCATTTCGACGGGAAGCGCCGCGCCTTCCTCTTCGACAAGTGCGAGAACGAGGGGTATTGCGAGGAGCGGCCCGCCATCGTAGGAGTCGATGGCACCATCATCGACCCGGGCGGGCCGCTCTTCGAGTGACGCTCGCTACCAAATTCTCACTCTCCCACCCCTTCGGTTGTTCCACGACCCTCGAGATCCTCCCCCTCTCAGCCGAATGACACTGATAGGGAGGCCATCGAGGGAGGAGCTCGTGGAGCTCGGAGGACCGGCCCTTCGCCTGCTGCTCGTGGCGAGGACGCCGAACGAGACCCGGGAGTGGCGCGGGGCGCTCGCCCGCCACGAGTGGGACGTCCGCGGCGCGCGCTCCGTCCGCGACGCCATCCGCCAGGTGGCGACCGGCGGCTTCGACGCGCTGCTCGTGGATGCGGACGTGTGGGCCGAGCATCCGAGCCTCCGGAGCGCCGCGGAGGCGAACCCGCCCCTCGCGGTCTGTCTCGTCGAGCGGTCGAACGCGAGCACCGTTGGGGCAGCCACCCTCACCCCCGACCTCTTCCCCTCGGCCGACGTCGTTCGCGTCGTCGAAGAGGCCGTCCGCAGCCAGCGGGCCCAACACCGCCGCCGAACGCTGCTGCGGTGGCTGGAGCGGGAGTCCCAGTCCGATCCGGCCACCGGTCTCGCGAACGCTCGCGCGTTCGAGCAGGGCCTGCACGACCTCTGCCGCGCCGCGCGGGAGCGGAACGGGAACGTCGGGCTCATCCTCTTCGAGCTCGTCGGCCTCGGAGTACTCGGCGAAGTGCAGGGCTCCGAAGCTGCCTCCGACGCGCTCCGCCGCGCGGGGAGGGTCGTCGCGGCGAACGTCCGCGCCAACGACCTCGCAGGCCGAATCGCGAGCGACCGCCTCGCCGTGGCGGTGGGCGACGCGAACGAGGAGCTCGTCCGGCGCATCGCGAGGCGGATCGCGCATGCCTTCGAACGGCAGACGATGGAGGGGAGCATCCCGCCGATCATCGTGAACGTCGCCGTGGTCGTCGGATCGCCGCACGCGCCGAAGGAGCTGCTCCGCAGTGCCGAGGAGCTTCTGGCGCGCGAGCGGCAGGCTCCCGTCCCGCTCGTCTCCTTCCTGGCGGCACCACCCGACGGCGGCCCGAGCGTTGCTTGAGGAGCGAGTGAGCGATGTTCCGATTCCGACGACGGCGGAGCGAACCGAACGGCGAGGCCGGCGCGCAGGCCATCGACAGCCGCACCGACCCCGCTACTCGCCTCCCGAACGCGCAGTACTTCGCGGAAGCGGTCGAGCGTGAAGTGGCCCGCGGCCTCCGCACCGGGCTCGTGAGCTCCGTCGTCGTGGTGGAGGTGGACCCGGTCCCGGCGAACCGGAACGACCTTCTCGAGGACGCCACCCTCGCCCGAGCCGTGGCGGCGAGGCTCCGACGGGCGGTGCGCGCCACCGACCTCGTCGCCCGACTGGACCGGTGGCACTTCGCGATCCTCCTTCCCGACTGCGACGACCGCGGAGCGAACGAGTTCCGCGAGCGGGTCCGGACCGCCTTGAGCAGCTCGCCGTTCCCTGCAGGGGAGGGCCGGCGCGTCTACCTCGTCTCCCGTGTCGGCGCAGCCACGTGGGAGCCAGGGATCCGGAACGCGGAGGAGTTCATCGCCGCCGCCTTCGCCGACCTCCGAGCCTGGTCCGCCGCCTACCAGGACACGGCCGCCCGCTTCCGCGGACGTTCACGGCCCTCCTAACGCTCCCGGCTGCCTCCGGCGAGCGACCTGAGCGCGTCGACGATCGCCTGGGTGCCGTCACGCCCGCGCCCTTGCGCCTGGAGGGCGCGGTACAGCTGCTGCACAAGGGCGGTGCCCGGCAGCGGCGTGCGGGAGGTCTCCGCGGCGGCCAGCACCAGGCGCAGGTCCTTCTGCATGAGGTCGATCATGAAGCCTGGTGCGAAGTCCCCTCGGGCAGCCCGAGGGCCGAGGTTCGCGATCATCCAGGACCCAGCGGCCCCCTGGGCGATGACCTCGAGCATCGTCTGCGGGTCGACGCCGCTCCGTTCGGCCAAGAGCACCGCCTCAGCCATGGCGAGGAGGTTCAAGCCGGCCGCCACCTGGTTGCAGAGCTTCACGACCTGACCTGCTCCGCTCGGTCCCACGTGCCGAATCGTGCGCCCCATCGCCTGCAGAACCGGGAGCGCCCGTTCGAACGCGTCGGCCTCACCGCCGACCATGATCGCCAGCGTGCCCTCGCGCGCACCGACGTCCCCTCCGCTCACCGGAGCATCCAAGAACCGAACTCCCCGCGACGCCAGCCGCTCCGCGATCGACCGCGCGGCATCAGGCGCGATCGTCGAGCAGTCGACGACGACGGTCCCCGCCCGCGCGCCTTCTGCGACGCCGCTTGGGCCGAAGATGACCGCTTCGACGTCCGGCGTGTCGGAAACGCAGATGACCACGACATCGGCCTGGGAGGCGAGCGCTGCGGGGCTCTCCGCCCAGCTCGCTCCCTCGGAGAGGATGGGCTCCGCCTTGCTCGCGGTTCGGTTCCAGACCACGAGCGTGAATCCGGCCCGCAGCACGTTCCGGGCCATCCCGCTCCCCATGATGCCGAGGCCGATGAAGCCAACGGTCAACGTCATCGGAACCCGCCTTCCACGCCTACCCGAGCGGGGCGTCCCAAGGGAAGGTCCCGCGCGGCGGCTCCAGTAGCAGCTTCACGAGGCCGTCGGTGACGACGGCAACGAGATCGTACGAGGCGTACAGGGAGGGGTCGACGCCACGCAGCGCCCACGAGAGCCGTTCCTCCTCCCCGTACGTCGAGACGCCGAAGACGAGAAGGGCGCGGGCATCGGCGTCGCCGCGCTCCGACTCGCGGGCACGGCGGAGCAGCTGCCGCAAGGCGCGACGCTGGGCAGCGCTCGTCTCTTCGTCCCACGGGCCGGGAGCTGAGACGACGTAGCTGCGCTGGGCACGCGGCAGGGGCGTCACGGTCCAGCAGTCGAAGGCGTCGATGGCGACGCCTTCGTCCACCTCCGGCTGTTGCGCGGCGTGCACGATCCGCTCCACGAGCTCCGCTCTCCACTCCGGCCGCGCGGAGAGGCGATGGAGCTCGAGGGCGTTCAGCTGGAACGTGCCTGGTACACGATTGGTGAACTGCGCCCAGTGGTCCTGGAGGCCTCCGGCGACCGTGACGACCGAGCCGGAGGTCGCGGTCCGGCGGAGGTAGAGCCGGACCGGGATGCGCGCCTCTTCGCGGCCGTCGCCGACCGGCTGCCGCTCATCGAGCGCGGCCACGAGCTCCGAGAGGTTCGGCTCCTCCGCCGGAAGGGCAGCGCCCCTGGGAACCCAGAGGACGATCGGTTCGCCGCGTGCATCGAGCCGCTGCTCGACCGCTGCTCGCTGGAGCTCGAGCTGGGGAACCGCCTCCGCCGCTGCGAGGTCTAGGAGGACGACCCGGAGCCGCCACCGTCGGCCGAGCGTGAGGTCGGCGGCGTGGAGGCCGTCATCCACGGTAATGAGCTCCGGATCGGAGACCGAGCGCGCGTAGCGAGCGCCCACCCATCCCGCGAAGAGCAGCAGCCCAGCCTCGCCGGGCCGGGACGGGTACGACCTCTCGGACACGGTTGGCTACTCCTCCTCTTCCTCCTCCGCGGGAGCAGCCTCCTCCGCCTCCTCTGCTTCCTCGCCCTCTTCGCCTTCGAGTCGGAGCCGCGGCGGGCTGACGGTCGCGACCGCGATGGAGGGGTCAGTCACGATCTCGACCCCGGGCGGCGGCTTCAGGTCGCCGACGGTGATGACGGCGTCGAAGCTGTTCAGCGAGGAGAGGTCGACCTCGATGAAGTCCGGGAGGTCGAGCGGGCGGCAACGAACCGTCACGGTGTCGAGGGCCATGATGAGGGTACCCGCGAGGTCCCGAACCGCCGGAGCTTCCCCCACCGGGTGGAGGGCCACCGACGTCTCGATCGGGCGCTGGAGGTCCACCTGGTAGAAGTCGACGTGGATCGGGTCCCCGGTGCCGCCTGCCCGCGCGAGGCCGCGGATGAGGACGTAGCGCGGGGACTCCTCCCCCTCCAGCTGGAGCTGGAACATGTGGCGCACGCCCGTCCGGCGCACGGTTCGAAGGAACTCGCGCGCGTCGAGCTGGATGGGAACGCTTTCGAGGCCGCGGCCGTAGATGTTCGCCGGGAGGATGCCCTGCTGCCGAAGCCGTTTGACCTTCTTGCCGAGGACGGTCCGCCGTTGTGCCCGCAGTGTCACCTGCTCAGCCATTGAACCTCACACTCCTCTCGCCCACGCACGGTACGTGGGCTTCTGTCGCTCCAGGGTACCGAGGGAGCGGAGCCGGTCAACGAACGGGGAGCCAGCGGCTCCCCGTTCGCGTCGTCCTCGTCTCGATCGAGCCTCAGGCCGGCGGCTTCAGCTCGTTGACGCGCGCGCGCACCGCCGCCTTGTCCTCGAACCACTTTCGGTTGAGTTCGATGAACTCCTTCTCGTTGTCGGGCACATCATCCTCGGCGAAGATCGCCGTCACGGGGCAGGCGGGCTCACACGCGCCGCAGTCGATGCACTCGTCCGGGTTGATGTACAGCATCCGGTCCTCGCCCTCGTCGAAGTAGATGCAGTCGACGGGGCAGACCTCGACGCACGACTGGTCCTGGACGTCGATACAGGGGCTGGTGATGACGTACGCCATGCTGACTCCTCTCGGTATCGTTCGGCGGAACGATGGCCACCGTCGTGGCGACCCCCCGCGATACTACAATTCGGCCGGCGCTGTGTGAAGCGGAGCGCAAACCGCTCGGAAGCCCATAGATTCCCTCTATGAGGTCGTTGGCCGTCGAGTGAAGAGCGGCTTGCCGGTCCGCAGATCGACGGCCTCGAAGCGCCCCGCCTTCAGCTCCGCGATGAGCTCACGCTCGTCGCGGATCTCCTTCTCGAAGTAGGTAGCGCACTTCCCGATGTCGCTGATGGCGTGGGAGTCGGTGCCCGCCGTGCCGCGCAGGTCGAGCATGTCTGCGAGGCGGCGCGAGAACTCGTTCTCCTTGTCGCTCCCCCGCCCGTTCAGCTCCTCGAGCGCATGGACGTACTGGTAGGCCGGGTTCCTCGCCGCCTTCTCCAGCGCCGCCTGATACTCATCCTCGTTCCGGCTGAACCACGGCATCTGGCGGCGGTACGGGTGGGCCGCGATCATGACCCCGCCCGCCTTCTCCACGTAGGAGGCGAGCTCCCGGATCCGGTGCATCCCGAAGACGTACTTGTCGATGCCGAAGACGAGCATGTGCCCGTCGTCCGTGCTGATCTCCACCCCAGCGAGGACGAGGAAGTTATGTTTCGCTCGCAGCTCCTCAATGGATTTGTAGTCCCAGACGGTGTCGTGTTCCGTGAAGCAGATGGCGTCGAGGCCTGCCTGCTTGGCACGGATGATGAGGTCGTCGGGGTTGAGAACGCTATCGTGCGATCGAGGCCACGTGTGCGCGTGCAGGTCGATCAGCATAGGCGTGCCGGGAACGTACTATAGGCCAGCTGTGAAGCTCGGAGCAAACCGGCCGATCACCGCCGGCGGCGCTGATCCGGCTCCTGCCCCGTGAGGAAGCGGGGACGGTAGTCGCTCTCCTCGCCGAGGATCTGCGCCCGGTGCTGACGGTCGTGACGGTAGTAGGAGCGGAGCCACTGCAGCACGGTGAGGGTGCCGAACATCGGGCTCGTCGCCGTTCGTTCGAACGCCTCGATGGGGAGAGACTCGATGAACGCGATCGTCTCGCGCCGCTCCGCATCGAGCTGCGCGATGAGCTCGTCCAGGGAGTGCTCGTTCGCCTCCTCGACCGGAATAGGGACGCGCTGCCACGGTACCCGGGAGAGGTGTGGGTTCTCCTCCTCGAGGGCGGCGCGCACCCAGGCCCGGTAGGTGCGGTCCATCTCGGCGAGGTGGGCAAGCTGCTCGAGCGGCGTCCACTCCGCCTCGCCGCGCGCATCGAGCGGGGCCGTCCGGAGCTGCTCCGGCGAGAGGGAGCGGACGGCCTCGAGCAACCGTCGGCGCTCCTCACCCATCTTCCGCAAGAGCTCTTCGCGATCCCGTTCGCTCGCCATGGTCCCCCTCCAGGACGCCCGCCCATTGTAGCCCTCCGTGTACCGAGCGGAGGAACGTGCGACACTGCGACCGTGCGATTGCTGCGAGGAAAGGACGAGCACGCGGAGTGGGTCGTCGTCGGGCTCGGGAACCCCGGGCCAGGGTACGCGAGCCACCGGCACAACGTCGGGTTCTGGGCCATCAACGAGCTCGCACGCCGCGCGGGGGTGCGGCTGAAGGCTGCGGGGCGCCACCTGAACTTCGCAGTGACCACGCTCGCGGGGAGCCGCGTCGCGCTCGCGAAGCCACGCACGTTCGTGAACCTGAGCGGCGTCGCCGTCCGCGAGGCGCTGCGGAGGACCGGGGCCGACCTCGAGCGGACCATCGTCATCCACGATGACCTCGACCTCCCCGTCGGCGCCTTGCGGATCCGGAGGGGCGGCGGACACGGAGGACACAACGGGCTGAAGAGCATCGGGGCGGAGGTCGGCCTCGACTTCGTCCGCATCCGGATCGGCATCGGCCGCCCGCTCGTGGACGGGGAGCCGACGTGGGATCCGGAGGTGATCGCCGCGTACGTCCTCAGCGCCCCGCCTCCTACCGAGCGCGAGCTGCTGGAGGAGGCGGTCCGCCTCGCTGCAGATGCCGTCCCGGTCATCATCACCGACGGCGTGGAGCGCGCGGCGAGCAGGTTCAACCGGAAGCCGCCGCAGCGGAGCGCCGCTGCCGGCGGATAGCCCCGACGAACCGGAGAGTGGTACAGTTTCGCCGCCGGTATCCGGTAGGAGCCGGCCAATCATTCGTGTAGTACGAAAGGAGTTGCCGATGCCAGGACGTTTGGAGGGGAAGGTCGCGATCGTCACCGGCGCCGGGCGCGGCATCGGTCGCGCCGAGGCGCTCCTCCTCGCCCAGGAGGGCTGCCGCGTCGTGGTGAACGACCCTGGCGTGAGCCCTGCTGGCGAGGGGAAGGACACGACTCCCGCCGAAGAGGTCGTCGCGGAAATCAAGAAGATGGGCGGCGACGCCGTCCCGAACTTCGACTCCGTTGCGGAGATGAGCACGGGGGAGAAGCTCGTCAAGCTCGCCTTGGACACCTGGGGACGGCTCGACATCCTCGTGAACAACGCCGGCATCCTCCGGGACCGGATGATCTTCAACATGACCGAAGAGGAGTGGGACGCCGTCATCGCCGTGCACCTGAAGGGCCACTTCACGGTGACGAAGTTCGCCTCCCAGGTCTTCCGGCAGCAGCGGAGCGGCCGGATCATCAACACCTCGTCTGAGTCCGGACTCGGCAACATGGGGCAGGCGAACTACTCCGCGGCGAAAGAGGGGATCATCGGCCTCACCCGCACGCTCGCGCTCGACCTCGGCCGCTACGGGGTGACGGTCAACGCCATCCGCCCGCGCGCCGGCACGCGGCTCACCCTCTCGCCGGAGCTCCGCGCAGCGATGGAGCGCGCCCGCCAGGCCCGCGCCGCCGGCCAGGCGGTCGACTCCCAGACGGAGTCCGTCATCAGCCAGATCGAGGCCTTGAAGCCGGAGATGGTCGCGCCGCTCGTCGTCTACCTCTGCACCGACGCCGCGGCGAACGTGAACGGGCGCGACTTCCTCGTCGGGGGGAACGAGATCAGCCTCATGAGCATTCCCCATCGGGAGAAGACCATCTACAAGGAGGGCGGCTGGGACCTCGAGTCGCTCGAACGGGTCTTCCCGTCGACGCTCGGCGCCGGCCTTCGGAACCCGGCACCGCCGCAGCCCCCCTCCTCCTAACCGCTCCCGGGCACGCTCAGCAGGCAGGGGCGCACGAGGTGCGCCCCTGCCCCTCCTCACAGCTCTGGCCAGTGGGGATGCCAGGGCCGCTCGCGCTCGAACGCGCGCGCCGCCTGCAGCACGAGGTCGTCGGCATGCCGGGGCCCGACGATCTGCATGCCCACCGGGAGCCCGGCTTCCGAGAACCCCACACGGACCGTCGCCGCCGGATGCCAGGAGAGGTTGAAGGGGATGGTGAACGCTGCCACCCCCACCGGCGGCAGCGGACGTCCCTCGATGTCGGCCGGGAACGGTCCTTTCGCCGGCGGCGGATCGAATGGGACCGTCGGCGTGAGCAAGAGGTCGTACCGCGTGAAGAGCGCTGCGCACCAGCGATTCAGCTCTTCGCGCAGCTCCGCGAGTCGGCCGAAGAGCTCCGGAGTCATCTCCCGCGCAGCCTTCACGGCGGCGATGAAGGACCGCCCGAACTCCCCCTCCCGCTCGGGGAGGTACCGGTGCAGCCGGGAGAGCTGGACGAAGTTCCCCAGCCGCGTCCACGCCTCACCCAGCGGCGGAGGTCCTCCTGAGACCTCCTCGACCTCGTGCCCGAGCTCGTCGAACACGCGCGCCGCCTCCTCGACGAGGGCGAGGATGTCCCGCTGCACCGGCGTGTAGCCGAGGTCGCGCGAGAAGGCGATCCGGAGCGGTCCGTCCAACCGCCGGCGGACACGCGCGAGGTAGGAGTACCCCGGATGAGGGAGGCTGTTCGGGTCGTAGGGAGAGGGGCCGACCACCTGGTCAAGGAAGAAGGCAGCGTCCTCGACCGTCCGAGTGAGCGGGCCGTAGCATCCTGTGTCCACGTACTGCCAGGCGTCGTTCGGGCCGATCGGGACCCGGCCGTAGGAGGGTTTCAGGCCGAACGCTCCGACGAAGCTCGCCGGGAGGCGAATCGAACCGCCGCCGTCGCTCGAGGTGGCCAGCGGGAGGAGTCCGGCCGCGATCGCCGCGGCCGACCCGCCGCTCGACCCTCCCGGCGTGCGCTCCTCGTTCCAGGGCGACCTCGTCACGCCGTACACGAGGTTCTTCGTGATGGCGGTGTAGCCGAACTCCGGGGTGTTCGTCTTCCCGACTAGGATCGCCCCGGCCGCTTTCAGGCGGGCCACTTGGATCGAGTCCTGGTCGGCGATGTTGTCCCGGAAGACGAGCGATCCGTACGTCGTCGGCAGTCCGGCGGCGTCCTCGAGATCCTTCACGCCGAAGGGGATGCCCTCGAGCGGCCTCCCTTCGCCCCGCGAGATCCGTTCGTCCGCCGCCGCTGCGTCGCGCATGAGCTCCTCGGGGTCGCGCATGGCCACGATGGCGTTCAGGCGCGGGTTGAGCGCTTCGATTCGCCTCAGCGTCTCCTCCATGAGCTCGCGAGCGGAGAGCTGCCGCCGCTGCAGAGCCTCGACGAGCTCGAGCAGGCTTGCTCGGGCAAGGATTGAGTCCATCCCGCCACCTCCGGACGTCTGAGCTGGGCGGATTCTACGCCAACGAGAAGGGGCGGCCACGCGGCCGCCCCTGTCCCTGCCACCGGTCGAGAGCTACGGGATCCGCTCGATGACGGTCGCCGTGCCGATGCCGCCGCCGACGCACATCGTGATGAGGCCGTAGCGAACCTGCCGCCGTTCCATCTCGTTCAGGAGCGTGGCGAAGAGGCGGGCGCCGGTGGCGCCGGTGGGATGACCGAGAGCGATCGCCCCGCCGTTCACGTTCACCCGCTCCATGTCCGGGTTCAGCTCTCGCTTCCAGGCGAGGACGACGCTGGCGAACGCCTCGTTGATCTCGATGAGGTCGATGTCCCGCAGGGTGAGGCCCGCGCGCTGGAGGGCCAACGGTGTCGCGGTGATCGGCCCGGTGAGCATGAGCTCGGGGTCCGAGCCCACGACCGCCTGCGACACGATGCGGGCACGAGGCTTCCAGCCGAGCTCCTTCGCCTTGTCCGGATGGGTGAGGAGCACCGCCGCAGAGCCATCGGTGATCTGGCTCGAATTCCCCGCGTGGTGGATGCCGTTCTCCTTGAAGGACGGCTTGAGGGTGGCGAGGATCTCCGGCGTCGTCCCCGGCCGGATCCCCTCATCGAAGTCGATGATCGCGTCCTCCCAGGTCTCCGTCCCGTCGGGGTTCTTCGTCTTCTTCTTCCCGGGCACCGGGATCATCTCGTTCTTGAACCGTCCTTCGGACTGCGCCCGGGCCGCCTTCTGCTGGCTCTCGGCGGCGAACTCGTCTGCCTCCTCGCGGGTGATCCCCCATCGCTCAGCGATGCGCTCCGCAGCGATGCCCTGCGAGCTCAGGTCGTACTGCTCCCGCATCTGCCGCGTGAAGGGGAAGCCGAACTCCGGAATGATGTTCGCCCCGAGAGGGATGAGCGACATCCACTCGGTGCCGCCGGCGATGACCACGTCGTGCACGCCCGCGGCGATCTGGTTCGCCGCGAAGTGCACCGCCTGCTGGCCGGAGGAGCACTGCCGGTCGAGGGTCACACCCGGCACCGTGTACGGCCAGCCCGCGGTGAGCACGATGTTCCGCGCGAGGTTCGTCGACTGCGCCCCGATCTCCGTCACGCAGCCCCAAACGACGTCGTCGACGATCGAGGGATCGAGCCCGTTCCGCTCCTGCAGCGCCTTCAGGAGCAGCGCGGACGTCTCGACCGGGTGCTCCTTCGAGAGGACACCTCCGCGTCGTCCGAGGGGCGTCCGTACCGCGTCGATGATGACGACTTCCCGCATGGCCTCCGTCCTTTCCTGGGTTCTCGTGGCTGGGTTGCCTGCTCAGTCTACCGGACGGTCGGCCGCCGCGGGGACGAGGAAGCGAAGCGCCTTCGGCACGACCTCCACCTCCGCCGGGAGCCATCCGCCCGGCTCGCCGTCGACGTCCAGCCGCGTGGGGCGCGGCGAGCGGAGGACGACCCGCCGCGCGGGCATCCGGTCGATCCCGTCCATCTCGAGGTGGGTGCCGCCGTTCCGCTGTCCCTGGATCGCCCGCAGGACCGCGAGCCGGCCGAGGTCCCGCCAGAGGATGAGGTCGAGCAGTCCGTCGTCCGGCGCCGCGCCCGGTGCGACGAGGAGGTCGCCCCCCCAGAGCTCCATGTTGTGGAGGCTGATGGTGTTGAACGGACCACGCTCCTCTCGTCCGTCGATCTCCAGGTCGAACGGCCGCGACATCGGGCCGAGCATCTTCACGAACGTCATCAGCACGTACGGCGCCGTGTCCCCAAGCCGCTTCAGCCAGCGGGGAACCGAAGCCGAGATCTCCGGCACCCAGCCGGCACTCACCTCGAGGAGGAAGTACCGGTTCTGGGGTTCCCCCGACTCCGTACGCGCGCGCACGACGCCGACGTCGACCGGCCGCGCATGCCGGTCCCGAAGCGCGGCGAGGGCTGCCGCGAACTCGGCAACACCCAGGCACTTGGCAACGTCCTTCCCGGTACCGAGGGCGATGGTGGCGAGGGCGACCCGCTCGGCGGCCCCTGCCTGGAGAACTCCGTTCGCCACCTCGTTCAGCGTCCCGTCCCCTCCGACGGCGACGAAGACGTCCTCCGTCGCCCGGGCGGCGAACTCCCGCGCGAGCTCGGTCGCATGGCCGCGCCGTTCGGTGCGGTGCTCCTCGCCGTGGATGCCCGCCGCCCGAAGTCGCTCACGCAGTTCGACCCACCGGCGCCCGGCACGTCCTCCCCCGGCCGCAGGGTTGACGAAGAAGCGCATACTGGACCCCCCGAGATTCGCTCCCTGCTACGTACCCGAACGATCTGAGGGAAGCAAGTCGGGGACGGGGGACTAGCGGAGCGCGCGAAGGTCGGCGACGAAGAAGACGCCTGGACCGTGGCGGCCCGGCTCCCCAACGCGCTCGACGGTTACGACGGCCGACTCGTACGAGGCGAGCCCTTCCGGCAGGTAGCGCACGAACCGGGCGAATCCGGAGCTGTCCGCGTTGAACGTTCCAAGGCTCCGGTACTCCCCATCCACGTTCACCCAGAGCTCGTACGTCAATCCGTCCGGGAGCCGGGGGAGCCGGCTCGCTACGAAGAAGAGGCGGTTCTGATCGCCGTCCCAGATCAGGCGCCCGATGGGGGCGTATCCCTCCGCAACCGAGATCACCTCCGCGGTGTCGGACTCAGGGGAGAGGAGCGCGAGGAGCATTTCCCGGTCCATCTGCGCCTCATACTGCGCCTCCCATGCCGACGCCTCGGCGCTCTGCAGGCGGTGCGTGAGCGCCACAATCTCGACGCGTTGCCCGAGCGCGTCGTCGATCTGCGACTGCAGCCGCCCGTTCTCTTGCCGGAGGTCGTCGATCTGGGCGCGGAGCGGCACGACGGCCGCGAACGCGGCCGCGGCGAGCACGACGGCCGCGGCGGCGGCGGCGATCGGCGAGAGGCGTGCCAGTCTCGGCAGCCAGGCCCGCCGCCGGGAGACGCCTGCCGCCTCCATCACGCGCTGCTTCAGGCGCGGAGGTGGCGGCCGCAGCCCCGGAGCGAGGGCGAGCATCGCCGCCACCCGCTGCGCATCGAGCAGCCGCGTCCTGCACTCCTCGCAGGTGAGCGCGTGCTCCGCGATCCGCCGCTGCTCCTCAGGCTCGAGGACGCCGAGGGCGAACTCGTCCGCTTCCCCTTGCGTGACGTGCTCGAACCGCATCACACCACCCACTCACCGGTAACGCTCGAGCGCTGCGCGGAGTTTCTGCATTCCGAGCCGAATGCGGGTCTTCACGGTCCCGAGAGGCTCGCGGAGCGCGGCGCTGATCTCCTGATGCGTGAGCCCTCCGAAGTAAGCGAGCTCGAGCACGCGACGCTGCTCCGGCGGGAGCGTGGCGAGCGCGGCTCGGACCGCGCGCTGCTCCTCCCGCACCTCCGCGAGGTGAATCGGGTCGACCTCCTCTGGAGCCGAGAGCGGCAACGGCTGCTCCTCCCGTTCTTCCACCTCGCGGCGGCGCCGCCGGCCCCGGGCACGCACCTCGTCGACGGCGCGGTTCCGGGTGATGCTCAGGAGCCAGGTGGCGAAGCGCCCCCGGGCAGGGATGAACGCCTCCGGCCGCTGCCAGAGCCGCACGAAGATCTCCTGCGCCGTGTCTTCGGCGAGCTGCGGGTCGCGGAGGACGCGCAGCGCCGTCGAGTACACCAAGCCGGCGTACCGGTCGTAGAGCGCAGAGAAGGCCGCGACGTCACGTGCCACGACCGCCGCCATGAGGGAATCGTCACTCCAGTGAGCCAGGTCGTGCGCGTCGCGCTGCCCGAGCGGCAGCGCCATGGCTTCGTCGAAGGTACGAGCGCGGGACGCCCTCGGATTCCTGTCCCATCCCATGCGCTTGGCCCTGCGCCATCATACACCCGGGGGTCGAGGGAGCACGCGTCTCTTTACGTTCTCGCCCCCCTCGTGCCGAACCTTTCCTCCCGACCAGGCACACTGGGGAGGAAGGGACTCACTCCGACGTCGAGGCTGAAGATGCGCAACCACCTCCGCGCCTCCTTACTGCTCGCCACAATTGCCCTACTCTCCGCAGGAATCCTCCTCGGCTGCACGAACCGCTCGGCCGAACCCACGCCTTCGTCGCCCACGAGCGAGCCGGCCGGAGAGAGTACTCCTGCACCGGCTCCGAGCGGAAGGGTGCCCGCGGCCGTAGAGGAGGAGTCGCTCCCGGACCTCATCGAACGGGTGACCCCGGCGGTCGTCCGCATCGAGACGCCCTTCGGGGTGGGCAGCGGCTTCATCGTCGCCAGCGACGGGTACATCGTGACGAACAACCACGTCATCACGTCCGCCTTCGGCGTCGCCACCGACATCCGCGTCACACTGTGGGACGGCTCGGAGCACCAGGCTCGCATCGTCGGGAGGGAGCCGCGCTTCGATCTCGCCGTCCTGCAGATTCCGGTCGACGGTCTCGAGGCGCTGCCGCTCGCTCGCCTCGAGGACGTCCGCGTGGGGGACGCGGTCATCGCCATCGGCTACCCCCTCGACCTGCGCCGAGGCGAAGGCGCGGGCTTCACGGTCACGCACGGTATCGTGAGCCAGAAGAACCGCGCCATCCCCGACCTCGGTATCCTCGGCGCCGTGCAGACGGACGCGCCCATCAATCACGGGAACAGCGGCGGACCGCTCGTGAACATGCGGGGGGAGGTCGTCGGCGTGAACACCGCCATCGCGCCCGACGTCCAGAGCGGCGGCGTGGCGCAGGGGATCGGATTCGCCGTCGGCTCCGACATCATCCGCGCCGTCTACGAGGAGCTCCGCGAGACCGGCGAAGTGCGGCGGGCGCTCTTCGGCATCCAGGCGTTCGAGGCGCTCCGGCCCGCGCGCGCCCGCCAGCTCGGGCTTCCTGAGGAGACGCGCGGGATCTACATCGACGAGGGAGGAGTGATCCCCGACGGACCCGCGTGGCGAGGCGGCGTCCGCGACGGCGATGTCGTCGTGCGCATCGGCGAGTACGACGTGCGAGACGAGTCCGAGCTCGCCGTGGCGATGATCCGGTACGACCCCGGGGACACCGTCGATGTCGTCCTCTACCGGAACGGCGAGCGGATGACCGTCCAGGTCACCCTCGGCGACGCCAACACGCCGTAGGAGTCCGCCATGCGGCTGGTCTCGCTCGTCCCCAGCCTCACCGAGCTCCTCTTCTGGCTCGGCGCGGGCGACGGCGTCGTCGGACGCACCCGCTTCTGCATCGAACCGAGGAGAGAGGTGGAGCGCGTCCCGGTCGTCGGCGGGACGAAGAACCCCGACATCGACCTCATCGCTGCATTGGCGCCGGACGTCGTCATCGCCAACCGGGAAGAGAACCGCCGGGAGGACGTCGAGCTCCTCAGGGAGCGGGGCATCCATGTGCTCGTGACGGAGATCTTCGACCTGCGGAGCGCGGAGGAGGTCATCGACGAGCTCGGAACGCTCGTCGGGCGGACGCAGCAGGCCCGAGCGCTCGTCGAGCAGATCGAGTCCGCGCGAGCGGCGGTCCAGCCGACCGGGGTCCGCGTCTTCGTGGCGGTCTGGCGGCGCCCGCTGCTCGGGCTTGGGCAGGAGACGTTCGGAGATGCGATCGTCACCGCGAGCGGGGGCGAGAACGTGCTCAGCGGGCACACCCGCTACCCTGAGGTGTCAGTGGAGGCGGTGAGGAACCTGCGCCCCGACCTCATCCTCCTGCCCGACGAGCCGTACCGGTTCGGTCCGCAGCACGTGCCGGAGTTCGCCGCCATCGCGCCGACGGAGGTGGTCGACGGGAAGCTCCTCTGGTGGTATGGGCCACGGGTGCCGTCCGCGATCCGAAGCCTTCACGAGCTGTTCCAGCGCCACGCTTAGACCCGAAGACGTTCCGGCTCCCGCAGGTAGGCAACCTGCCCGCGGCAGATCGTGCCCGCCACCCGGAGCTCGGAGTCGAGGAGCGTGAGATCGGCGTCCATTCCCCGCTCGATGGCGCCCTTCCGATGATGGAAGCGAACGGTGCGGGCCGAGTTCGAGGACGCGAGCCGGAAGGCCGTCGAGACGTCGATGCCCAGGAACCGGACCGCGCGACGGAACTGCTCGTCGAACGGGACCCGACTGCCGGCGATCGTGCCCTCCGGCGTGCGGACGACCTCGCCCGCCGGCTCGCCGCCAGCATCCGCGTCCAGCCATGCGACGTTGTCGGAGACGAGGACCGTGCGCGTCGGCCCGAGCACCCGGTACGCCACCCGCAACGCCTCCGGCGCGACGTGCACGCCGTCGGCGATGAGCTCGCATGTCACGCCGCTGAGGAGCGAGGCGGCGACCGGTCCGCCGTCCCGGTGGTGGAACGGGCGCATGGCGTTGAACAGGTGGGTGACGTGCGAGGCCCCTGCTTCGAAGGCCGCCGACGCCGTCGCGAAGTCGGCATCGGTGTGGCCGATGGCGGCGACGGCGCCGAACTCCTCCGCCAGCCGGATGAGCTCCAGCGCTCCAGGGAGTTCCGGCGCGACGGTGATCATCCGCAGTGCGTCGCCGGCGCAGCGGAAGAGCTCCGCCAGCACGTCTCGGTCTGGCGCCATGAGCCAGCCGTGCGGGAACGCTCCTCGTCGTGCCGGGCTGAGGAACGGACCCTCGGCGTGGAACCCCAGCGGTTCGGCGGCAGGCTCGGGCACGACGAGCGGCAGGGAGAGGCGCCGCCGCCAGGCGTCCAGGGAGGGAGCGGCAGTGCTCACGAGGAAGGCGGTCACCCCGTGACGAACGACCTCCTGCGCGAAGGCGGCGACCGTCGCCTCATCCGGCTCGAAGAAGGAGCTTCGTCCGAACCCGTGCACGTGGAGGTCGATGAATCCCGGGCCCACGATGAGCCCCGCCGCGTCGAGGATTGCGGCGCCCGGATCTTCGATCTCCCGGCCGACGGCCACGATGCGGGCCCCGTCGCAGAGCACCGAGGCGCGCATCGGCCCTCCGGGGAGAGCCAGGACTCCGTTCGCGATCAAGAGGCGGTTCGCCAATCGAGTGCTCCGCTTCCTTGACGCCGGCCAGGTGGACTCCGACGATACCGGAAAACGAGCGGATCCCCGCTGTGTACCGTCGAGGCGTCTTCGCGCGGCGATGGGTCGCCGTGGCCGCAATTATTGTCGGGGCGGCGCTCGCCGTCTACGTCGCCGCATTCACGTTCGCACGGATCGACGAGCACCTCCTCCCAGGGAACGAAGCCGCGGTCCCGCAGGTCCCGGTGTTCGTCCCCGGGACGAACGTCGGCGTCGACGTCTCCCTCCCCGGCATCCCCGCCTCCCGCCCGGAAGCTTGGTCGCCGGACGCTCGGATCAACGTCCTTGTCCTCGGCCTGGACCGGCGCCCCTGGGAGCCGAAAGACGCCGCCGTCCGCAGCGACACGATGTTCATCGCCAGCATCGACACCTTCCACGGCCGCCTCCAGCTCCTCGCGATTCCGAGGGACTTCTGGGCTGAGGTGCCGTACGGCAGCGACGACCTTTGGGTCGAAGCGAAGATCAACGCGGCGTACTCGTTCGGGCAGTCACAGAAGTACCCCGGCGGCGGGCCGGCCGCGGCGGTAGCGGCGGTGGAGCGGAACTTCAGCATCGACATCGACCACTACGTCGTCATCGACTGGGAGGGGTTCATCCGGCTCATCGACGCCCTCGGCGGAATCGACGTCGTCGTCCCAGAGACGATTTCCGACTTCGGGACGGACGTCCTCTCCGTCTTCCCGAACCGGACGGTGACGGCAGGACCGCACCACTTCAACGGCGAGGAGGCGCTCGCCTACTCGCGCGTGCGGAGCGACGGCGACCTGAAGCGGATCGAGCGGCAACAGCTGGTGATCCGGGCCGCGGCCGAGAAGGCGGTCAGCCTCGGGTGGATCGATCGCATCCCGGAGCTGTGGGAGGCGTACCACGACGCCATCACGACCGACATCACTGCCGGCCAGATCCCCGGCTACGCGCTCCTCGCGAAGCGGGTCGACTTCGAACGGATCGAAACGTTCTCCCTCGGCCCCGCGCTCTACCCCGGCGTTTCCGACGACGGCCAGCTCATCCTCCTCCCGCGCTGGGACGAGGTGTTCGCGATCATCGATGAGTTCTTCGCCGACCCGCTCACCCGCGACGAACACCCGCGCATCACGATCGAGTACCCGGCAGGCGCCGAGGTGCAGGCGCAGGCGATCTACGACCACCTCGTGCAGTACGGCGTCCCCGAGCCGTACCTCACGCTGAAGAACGGCGCCGGCGGCGAGCCCGGGATCATCGACTTCGGCGGCAAGACGTACACGGCCACGAAGCTCGCCCTGCTCTCGAACCTGCGCCTCCTCGACCCGAGCGAGGAACCGCCTCCAGAGGACGACACCGACATCCTCGTGCGGGTGGGACCCGACACCCATCCGGTGCTCCCGTAGCCCCGTTCGGTGCCACGAGGGGCTCCGCGTTCGCGCGCGAGCCGCGTACGCTACCGGCGAAGGGAGCGCGCGAATGCAGCGATTCGGGAACGACATCGTCTACGCGGCCACGGACCTCGTCGGCTACGCCTTCTGCCCCCGGCTGGTCGAGCTCGAGCTCGCCGCCGCGCTCGGCCGGCTCGAACGCCCCGCGAGAGAGGACCCGGAGCTCGACCGCATCGCGAAGCGGGGGGAGCAGCACGAACGGGCGATCCTCGAGGCGCTGGAGTCGAGCGGGCGCGAGGTGGTCCGCATCGAACTGCCCGAGTCGCCCTCGGCCGAGCAGCTGCGCCACGCAGCGGAGGAAACGCGGCGCGCGATGGCCGACGGGGCCGAGGTCGTGTACCAGGCCACGTTCTTCGACGGCCGCCGACGAGGGCACGCGGACTTCCTCTTCCGGGTCAAAGGCGAGTCCGAACTCGGCAGCTGGGCGTACGAGCCGGGTGACGCGAAGCTCGCCCGCTCGGTGAAGGCGGGGGCGCTCGTACAGCTCTGCTTCTACGGCGAACTC
>ERZ795042.73-NODE-73-length-90411-cov-3644.620734_pt1 | contig 90411 bp, 98 predicted proteins | sample MGYA00375126_ERZ795042 | MGnify/ENA primary metagenome ERZ795042 (study PRJEB30171, sample SAMN05518105) | compost metagenome | isolation source: Feedstock adapted compost from Newby Island compost facility, Milpitas, CA | place: USA:Newby Island compost facility...
CGATGCCTTTCAGGCGCAAGGGGCGTTCTACCGTCACCTTCCAGTAGCCGAAGGCCGCGTTGGGGAAGATCTTGGACTGCTCGGTCTCCTCGAATCTCAGGAAGGTATCGAGGATGTGACGGATGTCCTCTTCGGACAGCTCGCAGTTCTTCTTGCCCAGATTCTTGCGCAGGGGCTTGTACCACTGCGAGGCGTCAATGAGCTGTACGCGGCCTTTGCGGTGCTCGGGTTTGCGGTTCGTGAGCACCCAGATATAGGTGGCGATGCCGGTGTTGTAGAACATGTTGAGCGGCAGGGCTACAATCGCCTCGAGCCAGTCGTTCTCGATGATCCAGCGGCGGATGTTGCTCTCGCCCTGACCGGCGTCCCCCGTAAACAGCGACGAGCCGTTGTGCACCTCGGCGATGCGACTGCCGAGCGGTGTGTCGTGCTTCATCTTGGAGAGCAGGTTCACCAAGAACATAAGCTGGCCATCGCTGGAGCGGGTCAGGAGGGACAGCTCCTCTCCCCGGTGCTGCACGACGAAACGCGAATCCTTGATACCGTTTTTGCCGCCCATGCGTTCGAGGTCGCTTTTCCAGCTCTTGCCGTAGGGCGGGTTGGAGAGCATGAAGTCGAAGGTGCGTCCGGGGAAGGCGTCGTTGGAGAGGGTCGAATGCTCAGGTCCGCCGACGATGTTGTCGGCCGCCTCGCCTTCGCCTTTGATGAGTAGGTCGGCCTTGCAGATGGCGTAGGTCTCGGCGTTGATCTCCTGGCCGAAGAGATGCACCGATACCTGCTTGCCGTGTTCATTTGCCAGTTGTAGGAGGGTTTCCTCGGCCACCGTGAGCATCCCGCCGGTACCGCAGGCGCCGTCGTAGAGTAGATAGGTGGCCGATTCGATCTGGTCAGCGATCGGTTCGAAGATGAGGCGCGCCATCAGCCTCACGGCGTCGCGCGGGGTCCAGTGCTCGCCGGCTTCTTCGTTGTTTTCCTCGTTGAAGCGGCGGACCAGCTCCTCGAAGATAGTGCCCATGGCGTGATTGTCGAGCCCGGGCAGCCGTACGGTGCCGTCGCTGCCCCGCACAGGGTAAGGACTCAGGTTGATGGTTGGGTCGAGGAACTTTTCGATGAGCGTGCCTAAGGCGTCGGCCTTGGCCAGGCGGGGGATCTGGTTGCGGAACTCGAAGTTGTCGAGGATCTCCTGCACGTTGGGGGAGAAGCCATCGAGGTAGGCGCGGAAATCGGCTTCGAGCTGCTGGCGGTTGCCGCGCGCCTTAAGGTCGCGCAGCGTATAGGGCGAGGTGTTGTAGAAGGCCTGACCCGCCGCCTTACGCAGGGCCGGGTCCTGGTTGGTGATGCCTGCGGCGTCGAGCTTGGCCTTCATCTCGAGCACGTCCTGCTTGGTGGGCTCCAGAACTGCGTCCAGACGGCGGATCACCGTCATCGGAAGAATGACGTCGCGATACTTGCCGCGGACGTACAGGTCGCGGAGCACATCGTCGGCAATGCCCCAGATGAAGTTCGTGATCCAGTGTAACTGTCCATTTTGTAACATATCAAACTAAGATGAGGAGGAACTTCTGCCTTACACACTTATCCCTGCAGGTATTCTGCAAATTAAGCATTTTAAGATCGAATTTCTTACCTACCAATAAAACAAGCGCTTCATTTATTCAGTATAAAAGAAAAACCCCATTTATCCTTAGATAATGAGAGGTTATGAACGAAATCATCTTATTCACATGAAATTTGTTCGAACCGCCTGCAGTACGCCCTCCCTGGCCGATAAAGCCGAACTACAGGCTGTGTAAGGCATCTATATTACAAGTGCATGTAACCATGTGGTAGTTTGAGATTCCAATCGCACAATTTGTTTCGTTTCTGATGAGAATTTTTTACTATCAATGCAATCAAATTCAATATCACCAGTCATTTCTGAAAAATCAACCGACGGATATCCTCATCTCCCTCCAGGTTGCGCATTTGCTGCAGGAGGTATTGCTGGCGCCATCGGGTGAATGAAGAGGGGGGATTGACACGAAAACGAACGGGATTGGGCAATACGGCGGCGATCATGGCGGCTTCTTCGCGGGTGAGACGGGATGCCGGCTTATGAAAATATGCTTCTGCAGCAGCCTGGATGCCAAACACATGCGGCCCCATCTGTGCTACATTCAAATACATTTCCAGAATGCGACGCTTGCCCCAGATCTTTTCAATCATAAACGTGAAATACACTTCAATGGCTTTGCGAATCCAGTTGCGCCCCTGCCAGAGAAATACATTGCGGGCCACCTGTTGACTGATGGTGCTGGCTCCACGCAGGCTACGACTGTGCTGATTGTGCTTCCAGGCTTTCTCAATCGATTTGAAATCAAATCCATTATGATCCGGAAAAAGCTGATCCTCCCCGGCCATCACGGCTAACTTGGCATATGGTGAGATTTGATCGTAACTCACCCATTGATAGTGAAACGGTGCTCCATCCTGCCAGGCCGAAACCCGATTTTGCAACATGGTAAAGGTGGTTGGCGGGGGCACCCATTTCAGCAATAAAATGTATAAAAACTGCAAAATGAATAACCCGATGCAGATGCGCTTTGTCCAGCGCCACACCCTACGAAATAAGTCTGGTACAAATGCTGCCATACAAATTCCCTCGCCGGGCTATTATGGCCCGCCATGCAAATTTTCAAAAAATACCCCTAATCCCGGCGCTGTTGGTCACAAGGAATTTTGACGCTTTTTCATTAGGTTTGAAAACATAAAATCTATTCGCTATGCTCTTAAAAGTTCATCCGGAAAATCCCTCCCCTCGCCAGATCCAACAGATCGTTTCATGCCTGCAAGCTGGTGGCATCATCATTTATCCGACCGATACGGTGTATGGACTGGGATGCGATATTTTTCACCAGGAAGCCATTGCCCGCATCTGTCGGATCAAGCAAATTCCGATTGAAAAAGCACAATTTTCTTTTGTTTGCCACGACCTGAGCCATCTTAGCGATTATGCGCGCCAGATCGATAACCCTTTGTTCCGATTACTGAAAAATTCTTTGCCGGGTCCTTATACCTTCATCCTTCCGGCCAGCAAGCAGGTTCCCAAAATGCTGAAAACAAAAAAAGATACCGTGGGCATTCGCGTACCCGACAACCTCATCGCCCGCACCATCGTGAAGGAATTAGGTCATCCCATCCTGAGTACCTCCCTCACCGATACGTATGTGGAATACTATACCGATCCGGAATGGATTCATGAAAAATTTAAAAAGATTGTGGATATCGTGGTAGATGGAGGCCCTGGCGGAATTGAATTATCCACCGTTATCGACTGTACCGATGAGATTCCCCGCCTGATCCGGCAGGGTAAGGGCCTGTGGCAGGACTGGGTAAGCGCGGAATAAACAATCGAAACAAGCTTCCTGTGGTTTCCTGAATCAACCACCCGTTCAGCCGATATACCACCACATCAGCGCTAAACGACCGACCCGATAAGTCGAATTTTACGTAAATTACCCTGAGAACTGATCAGGAAGCAAAACACATCGATCGATACATTCAAAGCTGAAACATGAAAAAAACGGGACTGCTATCGGGTGAACATAGCGCTTTTGCTGAGCAGCTTCTTCTCCGTTTGCAACAGCTGGCGCCCGGGCAAGTGGCAGAAAACATTCTGCTTTCGCATTTGCTCGACCGCGAGCCCGTAACTTATCAGGCGATTATTGACCTGATGTCGCCCAGAATTCCATTTTATCGCTGGTATTTGAAACAGGCTGCGTTGCAGGGTGTGGCGGTTTGCAATAATCCGTTTTTGATGGATATTGTGCATGAATGGACTGCCCTGCAACTGGCGCAAAAACTGGCTATCGCCACTCCCCGGACGGCCATCTTGCCTTCCTGGGAAAAGCCTCAGTCCGTGCCCGATCGGGCTTTTGGTAATCTTTCATTTCCGCTCGACTGGCAAAATATTTTCGAGTATGTGGGTTTTCCCGCCCTCATGATGCCCGCCCATGAACCTCCAGATGAAAGTAACACCCATTTTATAGCCGATGAAAAAGCATTTTACCGGCTGCACCCCCTTACCGGCACACGAGTGATGATGCTCCAGCAAAAGCTTACCTGGCAAGCATATTACCGTTGTTTCGCCATTGGCAAAGAGGCGCGCGTGATAGCTTATCATCCCGGATTACCCGCCCATCAACGCTATCAGGCCGATTTCCCCATCACGGCGGCCAGACTGGAGGAGATTACCGCTAAAGCCCGTAAAATACAGGCATTCCTGGGATATGATTTTCAGGTGAGCGAATGGGCGGTGGTAGACAATCAGCTTTATGCCGTTCGCCTGGCTCAACCTTTTCATGAAGGCTTTCTGACCACATTACCCGACGCGGTCCAGAACTGGATTTGTGACAGCATCGCCCAAACGATAGCGAGACTGCTCGAACAAATCCAGCCCCAGCAAGATAATCTGAACTGGGGACAATGGCCTCTGGCTTCCATACAGCGTCGAGCCTTCTGGAACTGGTCGTTTATACCGGTATAAAATTTCAGTACATCGCCAGGGTATCGTAAAATTGCCATGATATTTAAAAACCATATGCCAGATCTTTACGCGGTAAGGTGCAGGATTCCGGCTGTTTTGCTATGCTTATGTCTTACAACTGCAGGATTTCTTGCCCGGGCACAGGAACAAACATCTGTACGAGACTCTTTGACCCGGGTACATCAGCTACAGGAAGTGGTGATTCAGGCGTTTGAAGAACAGCGCTCCTGGCTTCAACAACCCGCACCGGTGGCCAGGTTAAGCCCCATATCATTGCATGCATTTGCTGAAAACAATCTACTACCGGCCCTGAACACAATTCCCGGCATCCGTATGGAACAGCGCTCGCCTTCAAGCTATCGATTGAACATCCGTGGTAGCTCCATCCGCTCGCCCTTCGGGGTACGTGAGGTGAAAATCTACTACAACGATATCCCGCTGACTTCTCCAGGCGGCGATACCTACCTCAACCAGCTGGATATGGCCGACATGGGCGGGATAACCTTAATCAAAGGGCCTACAGCCAGCGTATATGGTGCCGGCATCGGGGGAGTGATGCTCATTGAAAGTCCACTGCAGGCTGCAGCCGACAGTCTGCCCCGGGCGCAACTGCAATACGAAACCGGCAGCTACGCCCTGCAGCATGTGATGGCACAGGCCGGCTGGGGCACCGCCCAACACCGCGAATACCTGCACTACGGCTATTTCAATAGCCGGGGCTACCGTCAGCATACCGCTTCCTGGCAGCACACGGCCAGCTATGAATCCGTCTGGCAGCCCGATAACCGGCATCGTGCCGACCTGTGGTTCCATTTCAACGACCTCTGGTACCAGACGCCTGGTGGACTCACCCTGAGTGAGATGCTAAAAAATCCACGCCTGGCACGCCCGGCCAGCGGTCCTTATCCATCGGCCGACAGTGCTCATGCCGCCATTTTTCAGCAAAACTTTATCATCGGCGTGCATACTTCCACCCGATTCTCGGAGGCGCTTAGCCAGAACAGCTCGGCATATCTGTCGTATGCACATATCACCAACCCCACCTTCCGCAACATGGAATACCGCAGGGAACAACATGCCGGCTTACGCACGGTATGGCAATATGCGCACAACGGCTCCTATGGCCTCTTAACCGCAACCGGCGGAGCCGAGGTGCAGGAGGGTCTTTTCAACATCGAAGATTATGGCAATAGCGGCGGTCAGCCCGATACCATGCAGACGCATTACAACGAAACCATTATCCAGACCACCCTCTTTCTCCAGGCCGATCTGCAGCTCACCCATGGATGGACGGCCACGGCCGGCCTCAGCTATCAACAAACAAGCTACACGTTTTATCAGCTTTATCCATTACCTTACACCGTCTGGCATATCAACGCACAGGCACCGGCCGGCAACTGGTCGCCCCGTCTGGCCCTGCTGAAACACTTCCTGACACCCGATATGTCGATTTACCTGAATATCGGCAAGGCTTTCTCTCCGCCCACTATCAACGAACTACTGCCATCTACCAACATACTCAACACAAATCTTCGTCCGCAATGGGGCTACAACTATGAAATCGGCTGGAAGGGCTATGCCCTGCAGCAACGCCTGCGCTGGGAATGGAATGCCTACCTCTTCGATTTACAACAAAGCATCAGCCAGCAAAGGGATAGCAGCGGTGCCGACTATTTTGTGAATGCCGGCCGTACACGCCAGCCAGGCATGGAAATGCAGGTCAACTACCAGCTATTTACCCATCCTTCCGGCATGCTGCCGCAAACTTCCGTATTTTCCAGCCTCACCCTTACCGATTATACCTATCAGGGCTATGCACCTCTCGGCCATGATTATACCGGCAAGCATATTCCCGGAGTATCGCCATTCACCTGGGTCAGCGGGCTGCAATGTGAGTGGTCAGCCGGCATCAGCACTTCCCTGTTGTGGAATCACATGCAGGCTATTCCCCTCAACGATGCCAACACCGCCTACAGCCGAACGTATAACCTTGTAGATATCGTCGTGCATTATACCCGCCCGGCTTTTCACCAGCAACACATCGAACTCTATGCAGGCATCAACAATCTGCTTAACCAGCTTTACAGCCTGGGCGATGATGTCAACGCACCAGCGGGCCGCTATTTCAATCCCGCACCCGCCAGAAATTATTACGCAGGGATACGCTGGGTATGGAAGTAAAAAAGTGGAATTTAAAATAACTGCTTCCCTATTCCTACGCCGCCCCAAGGCGTGGTTGCAGCTGCATTAAAAACAGGGCTGAATTGAATGAACCAATAAATTTTCTGTTCGTACTGCCTGTAGCTAATTGAAGGAATAATGTTCCAGGAAGGCATCAGCGCATCCCCATACAGGTAATAATTATGAAAGAAATGTGCATGATAAGCAGCATAGGTTACGCCAAAGCCCAACTCCAGATATCGCCTGTTGGGAGTTAAAGTAAGCTGCTCGCTAATGTGCACCGGTATGGTGAGATAAAAGGCATCTTCAGTGTAAAACCCTACTCCCACTCGAATACCCAACCCTTCGTATGACCTGCCAAATAAACGAAGTTCCATTTCAACTGAACCTAACAAACCTTCTCCGCCAGCACTTAATCGCACACTTCCTGTATGTTTATTATATCTGCTTGATTGGAGCTGAACCAACTGTGCCTCCGTATCCTTGCAAAAAAACAATCCCATTATCATAAGAAAAATAGAGAAATGCAACTTCATATACTTCTACGATTAGATTATTTACATACCTGTATCCAGATCCTTGAAATCTGTTCCTATCTAAATCGATATGCAATAAAAGGGCTGACCATCAAAGATTCCGGATAGATAAAATCAAAAAAATATGTTTTAAGTCGAATGCCTATTGAAAAATCTGATTTTAATCGATAAGCATAGCTTACATTAATCACAGTTTCGGGTTCCACATCCCGAAAATTCTGAAAACCATAAAGAAGCGTATAAGTACGATTGGATGAATCTTTGTAAAGTGCATAAAGCGGACTTTGATTTTTAAAACTTTCTATAGCAGCACCCAATCCAAGTGTCCATATCGATCTTTTGCTAATAAAATCATGTTCAAAAACAAGCTCGTATAGAGAATATGTGTCGAACATAATACCCGTAAAAAATGCAGGAGAAAATTCATCATAAGCATCTTTTACAATTGCCTTGGTAAAATAAGCATGCAAGGTATTATGTGATTTTTTACCAAGACGATATCCTACTCCCATAGCAGATCCCCAGCCATGATGTATTTGGTCAACTTTCGGATTAGTCTGAAAATAAGGCTCTAAAGGATCCTGTTTAACGGAAAGAAAAAATATGTCAGCAAAATAACCGGTACCTGCATCAAAGCTTAATCTGTCTATAAAAGAAGTATATACTTGTTGTGCCATTCCATTCGTCATTAAGATTAACCAGAAAAAGAATGAAAAGCAAAAAAAGGAACATGTCCTAAAAACTTTCATCTATCAAAAACCTTATAGAATGGGAATAAATTTAAAAGCTTAATAAACAATTATCTGTTCTGGCAATGTATAACTAACATTGGCTCCGCAATCATAAATTGGCCAGGGGCCATGTAAGCCAGTAGAAGCTCCATCATCTATAAATCCACAACCCTGGTCATATTTATTGATTGCAAAAAATGCATCGTGTGATAGTTTAAGATTGCGAATGATTTCGTCTTTCGTCTTTACGGTATATGAAAAAGTAAAAGGAGAAATATTTAATTCCTGACCCGCAATTTTTAAGGTAGTAGTGAGCCCAAATGTCAAATTTACGTTAGGTTCAGTATCCTTTTCATATATCGCTAGTACTTGTTCTCTGTTTTTCCAATTCCAATCAGGATCCCATAATGCAAAAACTTTTATAGGAGTTTTTTTTCTAATATATTTTCTCTTAAAATAAATGGACACTTCATCAAATCTACCGCGTGTAACATGATTAGATGAATCAAGCGCAAGATAAGCAGATGCCCGGCAAAATTGTATTTCAGAACCACCTCCATTTCCTGTAAGACTAATCAAATGATCATATTGTTTTCTGCATATTACATAACCAATAAAAACCTCATGAACTGTATCCGAATGAACAAGATCGGGTATATCATGATATATTTGACCAACTGGATCGGCACCATTAATACCGACAATATGAGTAGGGTGGGTCTCTGCATAATCATCATCAATCCATACAGTATTTCCTTTAGGATCTGTGCCATAATCTCCGTCAAGCTCTCCTCGTGCAGGTAAAACTGAAACAGGTAAATCTGGTTCATCAGCGAAGTTTTCAGCATATGGAAAATAAATGGTAATATCTGTACTTCCTGAGCCACTACCTCCGTATTCCGGATCAATAGGTGCTACCCGCATCTGGCTGCTCAAATAAGGCATTGAAGTGTCTTGAATACGAATCGCACAAGCACTATCTATGAAATGTTTTAATTCAGGATATTCCTGCTGAAGAATCTGATAAAAATGCACTGCAAATACATTAATCGGAATCTTTTCTTTCATCAATCGGGACCTTAAATCGTCATTTCGGAATAGTAAACTTTGTTCTGGATGGAGCAAATCTTTCAATTTAATCACTTCATCAGCATAGAAACCAGATGCTATGGCTATATTTACTTCTTTACATACAGAAGGATTATGGTATATCTTCCTGACTATTTCTGAAATTTTATTGATATTTTGCTTTAATCTTACCTGTTCAGCATATAGGCCAGTACCATTGATTTCTTTGATCACATTCTCCTTTCGACATGATTCCGTGCACATTGAAAGGATAACTGAGATACCGAAAAGGAGTGAAATACAAAAACTTTTAACCGTCGGAGGGTAGGGATAGTTTTTCATGACACAAAAATTTAGTTAATAAATAGTTAATTCAAAACTACTAAGAAAATTCATTTTATATAAATTTTTTTTAGAATTTTTTTTAGTTGGACTTTTCATTATAAATCTTTCCCGTACCCTCCCCCCTTCTTCCCCAAATTTCCCTTAGGTTTGTAGCCAAATGCAGGAGAAAATACTCATCATTGATTTTGGCAGCCAGTACACCCAGCTCATCGCCCGCACGGTACGCGAATGCCAGGTATATGCGGAAATCGTGCCCTGTAACCGGCCAGTGCAAATTGAGGATACCACAAAAGGCATTATCCTTTCCGGCAGTCCGTTTTCGGTCAATGATCCGGAAAGCCCCCATCCTCCGGTTCAGGATTGGGCACGCCAGCGCCCCGTTTTAGGCATTTGCTACGGCGCCCAGCTGATGGCCCAGACATGGGGTGGCACCGTGGCGCGCAGCCAGCATCGCGAATATGGTCGTGCGATGTTGCACCTCACCGCTCACGACCCCCTCTGGCAGGGCATGAGCCCTACTTCACAGGTGTGGATGAGCCATGCCGACACCATCATGCAGCTCCCGGACGGTTTTGAAGTGATTGCTACAACCGAACAAATTCCCGTGGCCGCCTACCGCTGGCGACAGGGTCCTCATCCGCTGTACGGCCTGCAATTCCATCCCGAAGTGATGCACTCGGTGGAAGGGAAAACCGTCATCTGGAATTTCCTGTTTCAGATCTGCGGCTGCCAGGGGCTCTGGACGCCCGAGTCGTTCATCGAAGAAACCATCAAACGCATACAACATCAGGTGGGTGAGGATGAGGTAATCATGGCTTTGAGCGGTGGGGTGGATTCCACCGTGGCCGCCGTACTCATCCACCGCGCCATAGGTCATCGGCTGCACGGCATCTTCGTCAATCATGGCCTGCTGCGCCTGCACGAATTCGAACAGGTCATGGAAGCCTACCAGGCCATGGGACTCGATGTGAAAGGCGTGGATGCCAGCGAAATCTTTTATCGACAGCTGCAGGGCGTGACCGATCCGGAAGAAAAACGCAAACGCATCGGTAAGACCTTCGTCGATGTATTCCAGCACGAAGCACGGGCTTTCCCACAGGCCCATTTCCTCGGTCAGGGCACCATTTACCCGGATGTGATTGAATCGGTGTCGGTGAACGGTCCCTCGGTAACCATTAAATCGCACCACAACGTCGGCGGATTGCCCGAACAAATGCATTTGAAGCTGGTAGAGCCTTTACGCATGCTTTTCAAGGATGAAGTACGCCGGGTTGGAGAAGCCCTGGGCGTGCATCCCGATATCCTGCACCGACATCCCTTCCCGGGACCCGGACTCGCCATCCGCATCCTGGGCGAGGTGACCCGCGAAAAAGTAGGGCTGCTTCAGCAGGCCGATGCAATATTTATTGAACAACTGCGAGAAAAAGGATTATACCATCAGGTCTGGCAGGCGGGCGCCATCCTGTTGCCGGTACAAAGCGTGGGCGTGATGGGCGATGAACGCACGTACGAATACGTCGTTGCCCTGCGGGCAGTCACTTCACGCGATGGGATGACGGCCGACTGGGCTCGACTGCCCGAGAGCTTTTTAGCCGAAGTGTCGAATGCCATCATCAACCGGGTGAAAGGCATCAACCGGGTGGTGTACGACATCAGCTCCAAGCCTCCAGCCACCATTGAATGGGAATGATATGCGAAATACGTTGCGTTACATGAAAAGCATGAAATATATCCTGGCCGCGATAAGCCTGTTACTGGCCGGATGTTTCCTTACCCGAAAAACCAGCCGGACTCCAGCACCCACCGCCCCATCGGTGACCCAGGCTGAACCCATGCCTGCCCAGCCACCACGAACCGATACTACAGCATTGATTCCGGCGGCTGCTCCTTTTCATGTCCCTCAATTCTCAAGATTAGTCCGGAAGCCGGTTTATCATATTGCCCTGTTTTGCCCGCTTTACCTGGATTCCGTGTATAACGAACCGCATACCCAAACCTGGCTCACCCGTTTCCCTGAATACTTTCTACCCGGTCTGGAATTCTACGAGGGAGCCCGGCTGGCGTTGGATAGCCTGCACACTATGGACGCACAGTTAGTGGTAAAAGTATATGATACCCGTTCCTCCAACGAGCCGATTGACAGGGTTGTTCAAGATAGTTTTTTGCAAAAAGCCGACCTGATGATTGGCATGCTCGATTATCAGGAATTAAAAAAATTGAGTGCTTTCAGCCAGCAACATCAGATAAATTTGATTTCGGCCACCTTACCCAATGATGCGGAAATTACCCGTAATCCCTTTCTGATCATTGTGAACAGTACGCTTGCCGCCCATGCTTCGGCTATTTTGCAATATGTATTGACCAATTTTAACAACGTGCACCTGACCCTCTGGAGCCAGCCTAATAGCGACGATAATACCATTGCACAGTTGTTCCTCGAGGCATACCGGAAACATCCTCAGTACGATGTGTTGCCCATGCAGCAAATTGTGTACGATACCAGCTGGACGGCCTCCCGCGTGGCCAGTCAGCTAATCCCCACCCAGAATAATGTATGCATCTTCGCTACCCTCAATCCAGTCGTAGCATTGAACATGGCATATAAGCTGGCATCCCTCACGGATCGCTATCAAATTAACCTGATAGGCATGCCCACCTGGGATCAAATTACCGCCTGGTATGCAGATTCGGCGCTTTATTCGCTTTCCGTGTTTTATTCTTCACCTTTTGTCACCAATCCTCAATCAGCAGCAGTAAAATATTTCCAGCAGAAATTCATGCAATTGTACCGCGATGGACAGCCTGCACCATCGGCCTGGAAAGGATTTGACATTTGCTACCGTTTTGTGTGGCTCATGTTGCACTATGGCATTTATTTCAACGCACGCATCAACGACCCGGGTGCCAACATGTTGATTCCCTATCATTTTGAACCGGTTTATAAACAAACCAGCGATAGCATTCCCGATTATTTTGAAAATCGAAAGATTTTTTTCATGAAAATTTTTCAGGGAAAAACCTATGCCGCTGGAAGTGTAAACGCTTGAACCTGAGCGTATGGAACCATTGCTGGTGCTAACAACAGAGGGCCTTTATTGTCCTCAGGGCGATTTTTACATCGATCCCCGGGGTAAAGTACGCAGGGCCATTATCACACATGCCCATAGTGATCATGCCCGGGCTGGCCACCAGTATTATCTGTGTCATACCCACACGGCTCCCCTATTGAAACAGCGACTCGGAACACACATCCGGATCGAAACCCTTCCCTATGGAGAAACGATTTCCATACAGGGCGTGCAGGTGAGCCTGCATCCAGCAGGACACGTAATTGGCTCGGCACAGGTACGCCTCTGTTTTCGCGATCAGGTTTGGGTAGTTTCAGGTGATTACAAGGTGATTGAGGATGGCCTGACTCCCGCTTTTGAGCCCATACGCTGCCATGTATTTGTTACCGAATCCACTTTTGGTATGCCTGTATATCACTGGGCTAAACAGGAAGTATTGCAGCAAAGGTTAATGGAATGGATACAACAGGTACGAACGCAGGGTCAAATTCCGGTTTTGATTGGCTATAGCCTGGGTAAAGCCCAGCGACTTTTGCACATGCTTAAAGATGAGGGTTTGCCATGCTGGCTACATCCTTCTGTATATGCGATTCATGAAACACTGATTACCCATCATCCCGAACTCAAACAAAAATTGCCACCTGTCCATCTCTTTCAGCCTCCGGGAAATCGTCAGTTACTACAGGATGGCATTTTGTTGATTCCCCCGGCTGTAAGGCATGCTGGATGGCTAAACCGACTCGAGCCCTATGCAACGGCTTATTGCAGCGGATGGATGCAAATTCGTGGTCATGCACGCCAGCGTACGACCGACGCAGCCTTTGCTATTTCCGACCATGCCGACTGGCCCGGGCTACTGGCGGCCATAACAGCCACACAGGCCGAAGAAGTATGGGTAACGCATGGCTATGCCCATATACTTGCCCGTTATTTGCGTGAAGAGCAACATATTCGGGCCATTGACCTGTCTTTTCCCTTCAGCGAAGAACAGGAAGAATAAAAAAGCCCGCCTTTTCAGCGGGATCTTTTTCAGTTGCCCGACCAGGATTCGAACCCGGACAAACAGAGCCAGAATCTGTCGTACTACCATTATACGATCGGGCAATCGGCTCAATCGGCACGCAATTTACAATATTTCTGATTTGGATAATCACCTTATAATCCGCAACGATAGAGGATATCGATAGGCGATACCCTGGCCGGCACGAATGGCGGCCACTACACAAAAAATGAAGTTGAATAAATGGACTAATCGCCATAATGCGCCCCAGATGCCCACATCAGCTACGCTCCACCAGTACCATCGACCGGGTAAAACATCGTGCGGATGCCAGAAAAAATCCATCCAGTGCCCCAAAAAAATCATACCCCCGGAAATGCCCAGCACCAGAAACAGCAGGCTCACAAGAATCTGAAAATTCAAGGCTTCCTTCCCCTGATCTTCAATAAAGGGATCATCCTTACGCAAGATTAACCAGAGCACCAGAACGCCGATTAAATTGGCAAAACGAAATGGAAACACCCATCCAATGAGCCCGCCCAGGTGTACGATGGCCGCACGTGTATGGACCTGTCTGGAATCCATGAGAAAAATTTTGGGGAAAATTACAGGATGCCGTTTCAACGTGCAAATTCCAAAAGGATGAAAGGATGAAACAGGCAGATAGATGGCAAAGATAAAAAGCAACTGCAGGCCTGTAAGCCGGATTCTGTACCCGCCTTTTGGCGGACCGCTATCATTTATCTGGTCCTGGCATCGCTGCCAGGATCTATCTGCCCACCCGCCCTGCCGCCACCAGAGGTGACCATGAACGAGCAGCCCATGACTGTTCCAGTGGAACAGATAGCAGGGCCTATTTGGCATTTCAGCGCGCAAGGTTTGCCCGGGCCAATCTTTGCAGACCGACCCCGGGAGCTCTTACCTCCCGTTTTCACCCTTGCTCCGCCAGCCCATTGATGGCCGGCGAAGCGGTTATTTTCTGTGGCACTTTCTGTTCTTCCGCCTGCAACGGAAGACCCACCCGTTAGGTGGTGCGCTGCTCTGTGCTGTCCGGACTTTCCTTAGCCCCGGACGGACCGGGACCACGATAGCGCAGCCTGCAGTTGCAAAAGAACTTCACAAAAAGCTGCAAATAGTTAATAAATATACTCAAAAAATACCTGCGTTACCCCCGGATTCTGATCGTTGTTGAAGGATTTGACCTCCGGCGTCTGCTGAAGTATGGCATGGATGCGTTCCCGCAACACGCCCTTCCCGATGCCGTGAATCACTTTTAAATCGGATTGCCTGCGGGCAATCGCCTTTTCGAAATACTGATGAAAAATCTGCAGTTGAAGTTCCAACAGCTCTCCTGCACTCAATCCCGCCGTATCCACTCCCAGCTTGTCCATATGTAAATCAATCTCATAAACCGGAGCGGCAAGCTTTTCATCGGACTCGGTCAACCTTGACGCCTGCAAATGAACCGGAGCGGGTACAACCTCCAGAGCAGGTGCATCAGGATAAGATTGAAAAAGCTTTTTCGAAAAGCTGGCCTCCTGGTGTTGTTGCAACTGTTCAATACGCTCAAATAACTCACGAGGCTTGATGCTGATGCGCCCTTCCCAGCACTTTAACTTCGATGCATCTGGATCGGATAAAGAAATCTGAAAATAAAACACCGGTTTATCATTGAAATCTTCAAACAACACATCATGTAAATAAAGCGTAGAAAAAGACCTGATCTCCTGGATGAGCTCAAATTCACATTTGCCCCGCTTCATCAATCGATAAATCATCTGGTAATCGCGTGTCGTTTCATTGGCCAGAAAAATTTTAACGGATTGAACTTCTTCCTCCGATGCTGTCCGATATACCGGGAAAAACTGTACCCATAATCCCGTTTCCATCCGCTTTACCGGACGAGGCTTCTCTACAGGCAGGGCATAACCTGGTAGCGTTTTTTTGATTTTGCCGGGTTGTTGCATAAAATCTCTGAAATACGGATATTCAACCTGATCAGCATAAACCGGAAAACAAATACCATCCACCTCAACCTCGATCATATCGTCATCGAGGATATTCACTACCGTGGCTTTTTCGCCAGAATGAATGAGCCTAACTTCATCACCAGGTTGAAATGGTATTTTCATCAATTTTAAACCAACTTTAAGGCCCCTAAATTCGATAGTAATTCAGGCAAATTTCGGGCAAACTATTTGCATATAGATAGATGAAAGCCTGTTTCAAATTACATAAAAAGCAGGCTGACAGTTTTAAAACTTCGAGCCATGAAAAAGATTGCTAAAGGGTTGATCGTCATGCTGCTGGTGAGCGGGCTGTCAACCGGTCCTGAAATCCACAGGGCTTCAGCTACACCCCCACATATTTCTGTTCAGGTTTTTTTCGATGCGTTGAGTCCCTACGGCCGCTGGATTACCTACGGCGGCTACGGATATGCCTGGGTACCCGCTGTGGAAGTAGGTTTTATTCCTTACGCGACAGCCGGTCACTGGGTATTTACATCACTGGGATGGACCTGGGTATCGGATTATCCCTGGGGGTGGGCACCTTTTCACTATGGACGATGGATTTATGATGATTTCTATGGCTGGATCTGGATTCCGGGTACGGAATGGGCTCCTGCCTGGGTAGTATGGGCACAAAGCGATGATTATTACGGCTGGGCGCCGCTTCCGCCCGGGTTAGACATCAGCGTACATATTTCCATTGGGCGTTATATTCCTTACTCGCGATGGGTGTTTGTTCCGGGAGCTTATCTCTGCTCACCCGCTCCCTACCGATATTATGTATACCCACGTAACCAGGTGAACATCATCCAGCATATTACGATCATCAACCAGGTATATGTGCAGGATCACGGACCCAGATATTTTTACGGACCACGGCCCGAAAGCGTACAACGATATGTGGGCAGGCCGTTGCATCCTGTTGCCGTGATTGATGCCAGCAGACCTGAAGAAACCCGTTTTGATGGCAATGCAGTGAGAATATTCCGCCCTGCCGTGCAGGAGGTGCCTCATGCTTCGCCGAGGGTATTCGCCGGTAATCAGCAGGAATCTCGCCCGGTTAACAACAATCATGTACGCTTCATGTCGCCTTTCGGGAGTGATGCCGGTGCGGGAACATCAGAAGCAGATGCACATGCTCCACGAACTTTTTCACCCAACGGAGATGCAGGACCTTTCAGGACATCACCTTCCGGTGAAGCGAACACCCGCATGAATGCAACCGATGCTACACCCGTAACGCCTGAAAACCGGATGCCCATGCGCACGCGCCAGTTTGATCCTGTACCGGTTGACCGAACACCTTCGGTATCAGGCGGGAATGCGGGTAGTGTCGATAGCCGCAATATGGCTCCATCGCGTGTATTTACTCCTTCCCATCGAGAAGACATAAGGCCCGCACCCCGACCGGAAGGAAATCATTTTTCTCCTGATGCTTTCAGGCACCCCATCATGAACCAGCCCCCGGCACGAAGTTTTGATGGGGCTGCCGCAAAGCCTCAAAACCATTTCGAACGCCGATTTCAGGGTGGAAACGACAAAAGACGCTTTTGAACGACGACTGATATATGCATCCTGAATACATCCCCGATCGGTAATCTTCCCGGTCGGGGACTTTTTATGAAGAAACCGTCAATCGGTGTTCAGCAATGTAAGTCCGGGCATAACGAAAGCCTATCTGGTAAATCTCATCGAACTTGTGGGTATCAAATAAGCCGTACTGGCTGAGGCCAGGCGGTTCAATAAACCACTGGCAATGCATCATGTTGCGATGGACCACCCCCCGGATGGCAAAGTTGAGGGTCCGTTCCAGATTACGAATGAAGCTGCGTTTCGATGGGTCATATTCCGGCAGGGGATTCACATGCACGCCTACAATGGGAGCATATCGATCCAGGAGGGGCTCCACTGGTAAATTGCTGCTCAACCCACCATCCACATACGGTTTACCATCGATATACACAGGAGGAAAAATAATAGGAATGGCGCTGGCAGCCAGCACAGCAGGGATAATAGGCCCCCTGTCGAACACTTTCAGCTGACCGTTGGTAAAATCGGTAGCACACACAAAAAGGGGAATGTGCAAATGTTCAAAGTCCGTATGCCGTAAATAGCGCTGCAGAAAGGCTTCTAAAAAATGCAACGAGAGACCCAGGCTATGGCGGGTAAGCCTGAAACGCGGAGTGAGCTTATAATTCCTGAAAATCTCAGCTGCTTCTAATGGTGTGTAGCCATCGCAAATCAATGCACCGGCAATTGCGCCCGCACTGGTCCCTGAAATAGCCCTGGGCAAAATGCCATGCTCTGCAAACGCCTGCAACACGCCGATATGAGCATATCCACGTGCACCACCGCCCGACAGCACAAAAGCGTATTCGCGTAAGCCCGCAGTAATCGGCAAATGATTGTTATGTGCATCCATTGCATCAGTCCTTTTTCGAAAATAACACATTCCCCGATAAAGCAAATCCCATCACCAGTAAACAGCCGATCACGTTTAACCACAAAAATGAAACCGTATGCATCTGATACAACGCCAACACCACCAGTTCGGCCAGGATAGCCGACCAGAATACGGATGTGCCCTTCACCCGCCTGATGTAAAAAGCACAAAGAAAAATTCCTAAGATGGTTCCGTAGAATAGAGAGCCGAGTACATTTACCGCCTCGATAAGACTGCCCAGCCGATTGGCAAATTGTGCTACCAGAATACAAAAAATGCCCCAGGCCAGGGTAAACCATTTCGACATGCGTACGTAATGTTGTTCCGTGCCGTCGGGAAATATCGCCCGTTTATAGACATCCACTATGGTGGCCGAGGCCAGCGCATTGAGTGCCGCAGCAATCGACCCCCATGCAGCCAGGAAAATCACCGCAATCAATAACCCAATGACACCGGAAGGCAATTCATCGAGGATGAAATACAAAAAAATATAGTTGGTATCATTCTGGTCGGCATGCGGTACGGCTTGTTGAATAAGATGCATGGCCTGCTCTCGAACATGTTCCGCCTGCTGGTGCAACTGCATAAAATTTCGCTCGTATGTTGCATCCTGATGTTGATGCCACTGGCGAATCAGCTTCCATACCACCTGTTCTTTACATGCGAACAATGAATCATATTGCTTTTGCAAAGCCATAAACTCCGGTTGATAAGCTGAACGATTGACTTGCTGAATTACGGTGGGATTGAAAAACAGGGGTGGTTCATAAAATTGATAAAACGCCAGTATCAATGCTCCAATCAATAAAATACCAAATTGCATGGGCACCTTGACCATGCCGTTCATCAACAGGCCAAGCCTGCTTTCCCGGATAGAACGGGCCGTGAGGTAACGACCCACCTGGCTTTGATCGGTACCGAAATAAGACAATGCCAGAAAAAATCCGCCTATCACCCCACTCAACAAATTGTATTTATCCTGCCAGAAATCGGCATGTTGCCAGTCGATACGGGTCACCACCGCATTAAGCTTACCCAGTTTACCGGCCAGGTGCAGGGCATCGTGGAAGCGAACGGCATCGGGCAGGCGCCTGACCAGCAGATAAGCCGCCAGCAGCATACCAGCAAAGATGATAACCAGCTGAAGCTTCTGGGTGTGTGCCACCGATCGGGCTCCTCCGCTTACTGTGTAAATGATGAGCAATCCGCCAATAAAAATATTAGTCCAGTAAATATTCCAGCCGAGCAAAGACGAGAGGATAATGGCTGGCGCATAAATGCTGATGCCGGTGGATAACCCTCTTTGTAATAAAAACAGAAAAGCTGTGAGTGCCCGGGTTTTTAAATCAAATCGTTTTTCCAGGAATTCATAAGCCGTGTAAACGCGTAGCCGTCGGAAAGCCGGTACAAAGCTGATGCAAAGCACCACCATAGCTAATGGCAGGCCAAAATAATATTGCACAAACCGCATCCCATCGGTATAGGCCTGCCCGGGCGCAGATAAAAAAGTAATGGCACTGGCCTGTGTGCCCATGACCGAAAGTAAAATCAAATACCAGGGCATCGACTGATGGTCAAGAAAATATCCGCTCAGGTTATCGCGTCTGCGGCTTTTCCAGACACCGTAACCAATGATCAATACCAGGGTGACCGTCAGTACAATCCAGTCTAATGCCTGCACGAACTATATGCTTTTAAACAAACGCATGCTATGCCTTGCCTTCCCGAAAATCAGGGCTAAGATTAGCTCAGGAAAATGAAAGGGTAAACCATCGAAACAATCCAATCAACACCACCAGCCACGCAACCACCAGCACATACCACATCCACCATCTGCTAAACAGCGGTGGTTTCTCATCGGATGGCAGTTGATCACGGGATGACATAAATAAAATGATTTATTGTTTTTTGACCAGACTGATGCTCAATAAACCAATAAGCAGACCTATGATAAGGCCTATCCGGATGTTTTCAAACAATAATCCCAGCAATCCACCTAACAACAAGCAAAACCAGATGCTTACCTGTAACCTCTTTTTATCGCGAGGTGTGTTGTTCATGCTGCATATTTGTAGAATCAGACACAGGTTTACGTGTGGCTAACATGTTTACAAACAGCCGGAATGCGCCGGGTACACCCGCTGGAAGCTCCCGGAAGAAATCCAGGCAGGTATATACATATTTGCCTTTCCCATAATCCGCCACAAGGGTCGAGCCATCCAGCGGCCGATCGCCGGTATCGTGCATACTGAAAGGCTTGCGATAATGGTCATCCGCACGGGAAACAAAATATAATCCGCGTTCTTGAATCCAACCCTCAAAATCAGCTGCCGTGATTTCATTGGGATCATGTAATAGCGGATCATCTGGTAACAAAAACTGTACAGGTGCATCTTCTTCGGTTACCCGGTCGCGCGATAAGGTAAAAGGATAAGGACCCAGTTCTGTGGTCACTAAATTAAAATTGTTATTATACTGAACCACGAGTGTTCCTCCGTCGTGTACGTATTGCAACAGTATGGGCTGGGCATAAGCCAGCCAGGGTACCGTATTATAAGCTCGTATGCCTGTAACAATGGCATCAAATCGATTCAGATGCCCATGCATCACATCCTGTTCATTCAACAGGGTTACCTGAAATCCACACTGGCGAAGGGCTTCCGGCACCTGATCACCAGCACCCATAATATACCCGATACGTGTACCCCGAATATGCAGGGATAACAACACGGCACGCACTTCTGCAGGCGGAAACCACGTAATATCGGGGATATGGCTATAACGAATCAGCCGGTAACCTTTATCAAAGGTTTTCCCCTGTTGATAGGCCACTGCCTGCATTTGCTCAGCACGTGAGGCAGCAGGTATAGCCGTAGCCCGCACCTGGAAATTGAGCCATACTTCATCGCCCCGATGAAGCAACTGGTAAGGCAATTGCTCGGGAGTAACATGTAATGTTTTCGGAAGTTGCAACCGTACGTAACCCACACAGGAATCCTGAAAGGCCTTCACCAGTACCCGTACCTGTACGGGATGCGTATCTGTAAACACATAAACCTTGTTTTCCATATTCACCGTTACGGGTGGCGTGACCACAAAGGGTTCGTAAAGTTCTCCTTTTACCGGATCGGTATACTTATATCGCACCGGAAGGGTATAGCTGAACTGCTGGCCGGCAATGTCCAGCACGCAGGTAAGCTTGAAAGCCGGAGGATTTTCCGGAAGGCCAATCAGCTGTTGTTGTTCTACTGCGTAATACCCGATTGGATGCGGTTTTTGCAGCCAGTAAGGTTGTGAAATAGGTGTGGTATCGGGTGCAACCACTTCCCTTAAAAACTGTTGATCGACATTTCCTGGAAGAGACTGATGCAGGGATAAGGTATCGCCGGGAAATGCTATGCGCATGAGGGTTACAGGCAAATGAGATCGGTTGATGATTTCGGCATGGATACGGAAATGCTGGCCTGGTGCCACGGTCGGCTGGTCGGTGGTGGCTTCCATATACAATCCGGCACATTGCTGGATGAGTTCGCTGATGTCCTGAAGCTTCTGCTGTTTCCAGCGATTTTCAGGCATTTGAGCAATGGCCTGATAAAGGGTAATGAGTCCGGGTATGGAAAGATCGGGTGAATCAACCCGGAAATGCAACTGCAGGCTATCTATCAGATGCTGGATACGCTGGCCGCCGGGCAGGTCAGCCCACCCAGTAGTTACGCCATCCATCAGATCGTGCACCGGCGGATCACCGGCAATGGATACAAAATATTCTTCATGTTCACCGCGGCTGTGGGGCACACCAAAACCCTGGCTCTTGTGCATCGAGCGGCTATCGGCTGCAATTTCACCATAACTCTCGCCTATCAGGGTGTTAAATCCCCCATCATCGATATGAAACTGCTCGGCACTGGTGGTATTGATATTGCCAAAACGATAAGTATTCCATAGCAGTCGCTTAGCCTGCCAGGGTTTTACATATTGCAATTGTTCTGGAAACCGATGCGGATCGGCCGCTGCTTGAAAAGCCTCATGTGCCAGAATAGCCGAAGCCCAATGCTGTCCATGCCCGGCACGACTATCTTCGGGAAAGCGACAGATGATCACATCCGGTTGAAATTTGCGAATGACCCATACCACATCAGCCAGAATCCGTTCATGTCCCCAGAAACGCAGGGTTTCCTCGGCCGACTTGGAAAAGCCAAAATCGTTAGCCCGGGTAAAAAACTGTCGGGCTCCGTCTATGCGTCGGGCTGCCAGGAGCTCCTGCGTGCGAATCAAGCCCATTTCTTCCCCCTGCTCATCGCCTATTAAATTCTGTCCGCCATCACCACGTGTACACGATAAATAAGCGGTTTCATACAGCCTGCCATTGGCCAGATAGGCCAGCAGCTGCGTATTTTCATCATCGGGATGTGCCGCTATGTACAGGACTTTACCCAGTACCCCTATTTTAAGCAAATGCAGTTTAATTTGAGCTGCATTCCATTCCATTGGCCGCTGTGCTTTCACATGACGCGGAATACAGCCCAGAACGGTAATCCCCATCAACGCGAGGATGGGTTGCCTGAATAAACGAATGCCCGGGAGGTTCATATCTCAAAAATAAATGACTGGGTTTGAATTGCCCAAACGGATAGGATGAATGGCAAGAGGTTAAAGCCTGGAACGCCATTGCTGAGCGATGGTTTCAAATGCCTGTAATGCATCCGGATTGCGCAGGACTCCCGGCTGTGCCACTTTCTCGAGAGGCATACCCAGAAATAATTTTTTCACGGGCATTTCAAGCTTTTTACCGCTTATCGTGTAAGGAACCTCATTCACCTGCAGGATATTGTCCGGCACATGCCGCGGCGAGCAACTATTCCGCAGGGCTTCCCGGATTTTCCACTTCAGTCCCTGATCCAGGTCGTAGCCTTCCTGTAACACCACAAATAACGGCATATAACTTTTGCCATCGGGTAGTTCAATATTCACGATAAGGCTATCTTTTATCTCTGGCAGGCGATCCAGTACCCGGTAAATTTCAGCCGTACCGATTCGCACGCCCTGCCGATTCAGCGTCGCATCCGATCGGCCGTAAATAATCACCCCATCATGTTCCGTAATCCGTATCCAGTCGCCATGGCGCCACACGCCCGGATACACCTGAAAATAGCTTTCCTCATAGCGTTTGTAGTCGGAATCATTCCAGAAATACACAGGCATACAGGGCATGGGAGCCGTTACCACCATTTCACCAATGTCATGAGCTAATGCTTTTCCAGCTTCATCATACGCAAACATGCTGCATCCCAGGCATCGACACTGGATTTCTCCCGAACGCACGGGTCGCCACAGGCAACCTCCCACCCAGGCCGTGCAGATGTCGGTACCCCCGCTCATGGAGCAAAGCCAGACATCTGATTTGATGGATTGATATACGTATTCAAAACCTTCTGGCGGTAGCGGTGAGCCTGTGGAGCCAATGCTGCGCAGTGCTGATAGATGCTGGTTTTCAGGCCTATAACCAAGTTTTCGACAACTCATGAGAAAGGGTGCACTGGTACCAAAATGATGGATGGGTACCTGTTCGGCAAGTCGCCACAGCACACCCATATCGGGATAGGCCGGATGACCATCGTAGAGTACGGCGCTTGCACCCATGAGCAATGAGGCCTGTAAAAAATTCCACATCATCCAGCCTGTGGTGGTGTACCAGAAAAAATTTTCACCGGCATGCACGTCATTATGAAAGGCCAGATATTTCAAATGTTCCAGCAGCATGCCACCGTGCGAATGGGTGATGGCTTTGGGTATGCCCGTGGTACCGGAAGAATACAAAATCCACAGCGGATGAGAAAAATCCACTTCTACCAGTTGTAATGTGGCCTCAGCGGGAAACCGCCGGCTTCCGCCAGCAACCGCATCTTCCCAGCTGATCTGCAGCGGATGAATGCCGGGCCAACGATCTTCCTGCTGCATACGCGGAACCAGAATCAAAGCCTGCAGGGAAGGCAGGGCTTCACAGATTGCTTTTAGCTGCTGCAGCCGATCGTATCTTTTACCCTGATATACATATCCATCGGCGGCAATCAATATTTTAGGTTGAATTTGCCGGAAACGATCCAGCACACCTTCTACGCCGAAATCAGGCGAACAACTACTCCACACGGCCCCCAGTCCTATCGTTGCCAGCCAGCTCACCGTAGCTTCAGGAACATTCGGCAAATACGCCGCCACCCGATCGCCTTGCTGCAAGCCAATGTGCTGAAAATAATACTGCAAACCCGCTACCTGCTTTTGCAGCGCCTGCCAGGAAACGGTCTGCAAGGGCCTGTCTTCCGCAGCAAACCACAGTGCCGGACGATGGGTGTGAGCCTGCTTGAACACATAAGCCGCATAATTGAGCCGTACTCCTTCAAACCAGCGTGTACGTGGCATGGGGTCTTTACTCATCACCACCACCCGTTCATCCAGCTCAGGAAGGGCAAAGTACTCCCAGATTGATTTCCAGAATGCGGGAATCTCCTGAATGGACCAATGCCAGAGCGCCGCATAATCAGGAAATGATAAATGCTTTTCGCGTGATAACCACTTTACATAATGCGATAGATGGCTCGCCTGCCAGATTTCACTGGATGGCTGCCAGAGTATATCACCCTCGGCCATTTTGCTGCGCTTATTTCTCTAATTTAATATTTCTTTTCGGTATAACGGCAGATGCAACATCACTACTGAAGAAATAACTCCATCAAGGCTTTCCAGCGGAGTGCAGCCTGTTCAATATTAAACGTTTCTTCGGCCAGCTGCCTGGAAGCCTTTCCCATAGCCACTCTGAGCTGTCGATCAGAAACAAGCGTATTGATTTTTCATGTAAAGCACCCAGATCTCCAAACGGAATCAGAAAACCATTTTTGCCATCATTCACACATTCCCTGCAGCCCGGTACATCGAAGGTAATGATAGGGCGGCCTGCAGCACATGCTTCCATCAACACGCGCGGGACACCTTCCCGATAAGAAAGCAATAACACGATATCTGCTCTGGCATAACACGCCGGCATATCGCGTACATAACCCAGCCATTCAAAATATCCAGGAATCAATAATTTCTCGAGCCGTCGGCGCCGGATATAAGCCGGATTGTAGGGATCAATTTTACCCGCAAGCAAAAATAGCATCCTGCCCTGCCATTCCTGCTGAAAGCGCACCACCAGCCGATGCAGTTCAAACAAACCTTTTGTGCTGATGATGCGTGCAGGAAACAAAATCCTGATCGGATGCTGATCGGGCAAATCCGTAAATACAAATTCGTGCAGGGGAACACCCAGGCATCCCATCACCAGATAATGATCAGATGAGGTATGGATGATATGATGAATCAATTCCCGATCATCACAGGTTTCAAATAAATACCAGTTATGCTGTCGCCTCCCGATTAACCACAGCAATCGATGTATGATTTTCCTCATCCAGTGCTTTTCGGACAATAAAAACACATGTCCTAATCCGCTGAAATAATTCAATACCTTTAACGAAGGTTGAAAAAATGCCGCCAGTGAGCCAAATACAATCGTTTTCAGAGAAATCAACAACACGACTTTCGGTTTGTAAACGATATATAATCTTACCAGCTGCACGAAAAACAGGAAATTATGCCATACATCACCTTTCCCTCTCTGTATAGCTGCAGGAATAAAAATGAATCCAGCACGTTCAATCGTGGTACGATAGCCTGTATCCCGACTTACGACATATATCTCATTCGTATGTTGATTAAATACGCGTGAAAACAGCGGAAGAAAATGCGAACAAAAAAACTGATCATCGTTGATGATGATCATGATTTTCCTGGTGGGGTGTTTCATGCCGGGGTTAGTTAAACTGCTGGATATGGGCAATATTTAAAATGGTAAATCATCTGCATGCATTTCCATTTCATCTTCGTCCGAAGTCATTTTTTTATCACCTTCAATCGTTTTCAACACTTCTTCAATATCCTGTTCAGTTTCATTTAATTTTTGCCTGCATATACGAATCAGGTAAGCGGCTCTTTTCACCTGTGCAGATAGTTCATCAATGGTAACTTCTCCACGTTCTATCATTCCTACAATTTTCTGCAACTCATCAAATGCTTGTGCATAGTTGATTTGTTCTTCCATATTTTTGATGATTAATTATGACGAAGGAGGAAAATACCGTATCTTTTCAACACTACTTTCTACTTCTCCATCAGCAAAACGTGTAACAATTTGATCATCTGCTTTCAGCGTGGTAACCGATTTTACAGGTTTCCCCTCATGCAATGTCATGCTGAATCCTCTTTTCAATATATGAACGGGATCAAACCAGTGCACCTGTTTTTCCTGTATGTCAATTTGCTGATGAAAATGCGAGATCAGATTCCGGATATTTTTTTCAAAAGCAATTGGCCATTGAAGCATGGCTTGCTGGTGTTGCTGCAACAAACGTTTACTTTCTTTTGCTAACAAGCGTACAAGCATATATGTTTCCGCCTTGTGTTGTTGAATGCTGTGCATGCATATCCTGTCGAGTGTTTTTTGTTCATAGTCGATGCGTTGATGATGCTGCCTGAAATAATAAGATGCATAACTTTTTAACTGTCTGGCTGCCTGCTGCAATTGTTGCTGATGCGTTTGCATGCATGTTCTGGCAAAACGAATGATGGTTTCTTCAGCCTGTTGTAGGGTATCAGCAAATGCATCAAAACGTTCTATGAGGAATTCTGCGAGCTTTGTCGGTGTAATGCAATTCACACAGGCCACCATTTCCGTAACGGTCTGGTTGGTGGCATGACCTATGCCCGTAACTACAGGAAGAGGAAAAGTAGCTACCTCCCGGGCAAGCAAATATTCATTAAACGCCGATAGGCCGGTTTCTCCACCCCCACCGCGAATGATAGCTACGACATCAAATACATTTCTGTATTGTTTGATATGGCGAAGCTGGGCAATGATCGATGCCACTGCCTTTTCACCCTGTAACCATGCCGGGAATAATTTGCAGATGATAGGGTATTGCCGTTCATGTTGATGAAGCACATTCATGAAATCGGCATATCCGCGACTGGTGAGTGCAGAAATAACGGCAATACGTTTGGGCAGAAGTGGAAGCTGCAACTGCCGATTGGAATCAAAACATCCTTCTTGCTTTAATCTTTCAATGGTTTGTTGTTTTTCTCGTTCCAGATCGCCTAAAGTAAAACGGGGATCAATGTCGTAAATCATTAAAGCGAAACCCCTTCGTGGATCAAACGTAACTTCAACCAGGCATAACACCTTCAATCCATCACGCAAAGGCTCGCCTGTAAGGCGTTGAAAAGCGGTATTGATTCTGCGATAATGACTGTTCCACAACAAACCCCGCATTTCCGCCACAATCCTGTCATCCCGTTTCTCGACGAGATCCGGATAACAATGTCCTGAATGCGGATAATAATTCAGTTTATGGATCTCGGCTTTAATCCATATGCGCTCCGGAAAGGCTTGCTGCACCGTGTTTTTAATGCGGAGCGAGAGTTCGTACAGACTCAAATAAGTTTGTTCAGGGCTAATCGGCATATCCATGCCGAAATTACCAATATTTTTAACAGTTATCCCTATCTTACGGATGTGGTTGCTGATGGATAAATTTCTGGTATTGCTGGCGAATATACATATCCACCGCATCCTGTGGTGCTTCAAGAATAAAATTGGTATCGGGAGGCATGGCATGAAGAAAGGCCTGTAAGGAATCGCCCGTTAATCCCGTGAGTTTGGTGATGTGCTCCGGACTGTATTTGGCTGCGATTGTTTGCAATTTCAGGCTTTCATAATACCGCTTCCGCTCGGCTTGTTCATAAGCCTCAAACATATGTCTGAATTTGCGCAGGTTGCGTTGCTTGCGGGAAAAATAAGTGAACGGACTGAGCACAATACCAAAGCCCGATGGTGTGGAAGTGCCCATCAGTGGCTGGCCGGCACGTGATAGATAAGGCCCGAACAACTGTGCTCGCTGAATGGAATCAACCTGATAAGGATTTAATCCACCATGCACCACAACCGGCTGTAAGGCATGCATGATAGGCTTAAGCTCCAGCTGCACGGAGTGATGGACCATAGAAGGCGTCATCACCACCGTATCGGTTTCATATCCCAGAAAAGCTATCCAGATCGTGTCTCCAGGCCGGGCTAACAACGCAAAGCTCCCATCGGGATTACTCAATGCATACAGGCCTGCGGTGCGATTTTGAATGGTGGCCGGGTACAACGGAAGATGTGTTTGTGCATCTCTTACCGTGCCTGTAAACGCAGCCTGTGCATGGAGCAAGGAAATGCTCCAGAACATCAGCATACCAGACATCAGCGCACATTTGCCGAAGATATTACTACCCATCTGGTGTTCGTTTTTAAGGAATATACAGCATTTTTCGAAGTACCGGCTCAATTTAACTGAAAAACCAATACCGACTGGCTCGGGGTTCAACTTGCCTGTGCAGAAAAACGTATTTTGCAACTTTCTATTGGGATTAGAAAAATGCTGAGGTGAGCTCCTGCTTTTTTCGAAAATATAAACCAAGGCTCCTGTGGCTTCTTCCCCTCCTGCTGATGGGATGGTTGCTCCCTGCACCCCTGCGCGCCCAGGAAATCGTGTTTGGTAAGGTGATGGACAATACCACCCGTTTGCCTTTGCTCGGCGCCACCGTGATAAACCGATCCACCGGTGAAGGAACGCTTACCGATTCTACCGGTGCTTATCGCATCCACGCCCGTTTGCACGACTGGATCGTGTTCTCTTACATCGGTTATGCTCCGGATAGCATCCAGATTCGCGTCATGGGAGTGAACGGGGCTATTGTAAATGTGTTTCTGCGCCCAACGGGTTATCTGCTCAATGAAATCCAGATACAAAGCAGAAGAATCGACTATTACCGCGATTCCATGGAACGAAGAGAACTGTATGGTTTTGCACTGGGACAGGAAAAAACACATGGACTGGGTGCTGTGGCTCATCCCATTTCCGGATTATTCGATGCATTGAGCAAACGCCAGAAGCAAATCTGGCATTTCCAAAAAATTGAGCAACAGTTTGAACAACAACAATACATCGCATCCCGCATCAAGGTGAGCCTGGTAGAGCAGCTTACTGGCCTGCACGGCGATACTTTAAAACTGTTTCTGGAAAACTATTATCACCCCGATTATGAATGGGTGCGCTTTGCAAGTGATTACGACCTGTATGCCGATATTTTAAAAGCATCCCGACAATTCAAGGCTATTTTGCCCACCTATCCACCCTTACACGATAGCTTATTCCTGCATGCCATTGACGATACCTTGATTCACCCAAAGGTTCAGCAGCCCTAATATTCGTTTCCCGAACGGATGCCCCAGAGTTTGCCCTGTTGATAGAGGCGATAAGCTTTTTTGTATATTTTCTGGTTGGCCTGCGTAAGCGAGGGATCATCAAGCGCCATCAGGTTTGGGCGGCCTGCATTCACCCATGCTGTGTACCAGAAATCGGCTAATGCTTGAATGGCTTTGCGCATCTGATCTTCCACCATGCCATGCAAAGCCTTGTGATAGGCTTCCGCAAAAGCATAGGAAAACATCGGCTGACCATACGCATTTTTAAGTGTATGCCCCTGCGCATCGGTGCGATAGATCCGGTCTTTCGGGAATGTTTCTAACAGACGTTTCTCCACGAGTAAAGTCGTATCCACCAATTGGTGGGTATGGCGAATAATTTTCCAGACCTCGGCCTGTACATCGGGAATATAACGAGCGGATGCTACATGAAAATTGTAATCCGCACCAAACAGCTCCGGTAGCTGCGATTCCCAGAAAGCATGAATGCCTCGCTGGCCGGTAAGCTGTCCATCGTGATTGACGGTAGTATGCAGGGGCACATGGGCGTCGGCAATATAGTGGCCCAGATCGGCGGCGATGAATAAAATCTCATCTGTACGCCGGTTACGAAAAGCCTGTTCTAATTTCTGTTCCATCTGCTGGATATACCAGGGTAAAATGCCGGCCTGATGAAGTTTTTTCTCACCATACTTCCGTACGGCTGCATCCCATGTCTCGGGTAATGAATCAAAAGGATGGGCACCAAATTCTTCCAGATCAATATAATGACGATCGGGCTCAGCTCGATCACCGATGACATACTTGCGCAGATCAGGAACAGCGGCTTCTTCCGTGAGATAGTCGATATGATTAAAGAAAAAAACCCGCATGCTATCGGGCAAAGCAAATACCGCCGCCCGATTAATGTGCTGATGCCCCCAGATGCCCCACGAGATGGAAAATATGCCACAACAAAGCAGGCCTGCAATACAGCTGAAATGAAATAGCGTTTTGTGCATAAGCTGGATTTATTCCGGCAGGTCGGCTGCCAGCATAGCTTTTAGATATTCGCTGTTCGCCTTGGCTATGAAGGTAATCGGAATTTCTTTCGGGCACTCGGCCTCACAGGAGCCGATATTGCTGCAACTGCCAAAGCCTTCTTTTTGCATCTGGGCTATCATGTTCAGCACGCGAGTCTTGCGTTCGGGCTGTCCCTGCGGCAGCAGGGCCAGTTGCGCGATTTTGGCAGAGACAAACAACATGGCTGAGCTATTCTTACAGGCGGCCACACAGGCTCCGCAGCCAATACAGGCAGCCGCAGCAAATGCTGCATCGGCTTTATCCTTCTCCACCGGAATGGTATTGGCATCGGGTGCACTGCCCGTATTTACCGAAATAAAACCTCCGGCCTGCATGATGCGATCAAAAGCACTGCGATCCACCACCAGATCCTTGATAACAGGAAATGCAGCCGCCCGCCAGGGTTCCACCACAATGGTGTCGCCGTCTTTAAAATGACGCATGTGCAACTGGCAGGTAGTGGTCCCTTTGAGCGGTCCATGCGGCCGACCGTTGATGTACATGGAGCACATGCCACAAATACCCTCCCGGCAATCATGATCAAATGCCACCGGATCTTTCCCTTCGCGAATCAGCTTGTCGTTGAGCACATCGAACATTTCCAGAAACGACATATCTTCATTCACATTGTCGAGCTGATAGGTTTCGAAATGCCCGCTATCCTGCTGATTCTTCTGCCGCCAGACTTTCAACGTGATATGCATGATCATCAAGTTTTAAGTTTATTTATAACTCCGTTGTGTGGGATGCACAACCTCAAATTGTAAAGGTTCCTTGTGCAGTGTATATTGTTTACCGTCGTGATACTCCCAGGCAGCCACATAGGCGAAATGCTCATCGTCGCGAAGCGCTTCACCGTCGGGTGTCTGGTATTCTTCCCGGAAATGAGCGCCACAACTTTCCTCGCGATGCAGGGCATCTATGCAAATCAGTTCGGCCAGTTCCAGAAAATCGGCCACCCGGCCGGCTTTCTCCAGTTCGGGATTCAGTGAATAGGCATCCCCCGGCACGCGTACGTTTTTCCAGAATTCTTCGCGCAGCGCCTGGATCTCACCAATGGCTTCTTTAAGTCCCTGTGCATTGCGCGACATGCCGCATTTATCCCACATAATCTTGCCCAGATGGCGATGGTAATAATCCACTGTTTCTTTTCCCTTTATGCTCATCAGACGCTCGATACGGTCTCTCACTTCACGTTCGGCCTGGGCAAACGCCTGATGATCGGTTGAAATTTTCGGTGTACGGATTTCATCGGCCAGATAGTTGCCAATGGTGTAAGGAATCACGAAGAAACCATCGGCCAGCCCCTGCATCAAAGCCGATGCTCCGAGGCGATTGGCTCCATGATCCGAAAAATTGCATTCGCCTAAGGCATAAAGACCGGGAATCGTGGTCATGAGTTCATAGTCCACCCAGAGTCCACCCATGGTGTAATGCACGGCGGGATAAATGCGCATGGGCGTTTCATAGGGATTTTCGCCCGTGATGCGCTCATACATTTCGAAAAGATTCCCATATTTTTCCCGGATGATGTGCTTGCCTAATTCCAGAATTTGCGCTTCATCGGCATGGGCAATGCCCAGCCGGTGTGCTTCGGCCTGTCCATATCGATGCATGGCCGAGCGAAAATCCAGATAAACGGCCATCTTCGAAGGGCCCACACCATAACCGGCATCACAACGCTCTTTTGCCGCCCTTGAGGCTACATCGCGCGGCACCAGATTACCAAACGCCGGATAACGGCGCTCCAGAAAATAATCTCTTTCATCTTCAGGAATTTCTGAAGGTTTGCGAGGATCATCTTTTTTCTTAGGCACCCAAACCCGGCCATCATTACGCAGGGATTCAGACATCAGGGTGAGTTTCGACTGATAGTCGCCGCTCACGGGTATGCAGGTAGGATGAATCTGCGTGAAACAGGGATTAGCAAAATATGCTCCGCGTTTATGGGCTTTCCATGAGGCTGTAACATTGCTCCCCATCGCATTGGTGGAGAGATAAAACACATTACCGTAGCCGCCCGATGCCAGCAGCACCGCGTGTGCACCATGCCTTTCCAGATCACCGGTTACCAGATTACGGGCAATGATACCTCGTGCTTTGCCGTCGATGATAACGAGATCCAGCATTTCATGCCGGGCATATACTTCTACATTGCCAAGCGCCACCTGCCGCTGCATGGCGGAATAAGCTCCCAGCAATAACTGTTGACCGGTTTGTCCGGCGGCATAAAACGTACGTTGCACCTGCACGCCTCCAAACGAGCGATTGGCCAGTAAGCCTCCGTACTCCCTTGCAAAAGGCACACCCAGCGCCACACAATGGTCAATGATATCGGCACTCACCTCCGCCAGACGATATACATTGGCTTCACGGGAGCGATAATCGCCTCCTTTGATGGTATCATAAAACAGGCGAAATACGGAATCGCCGTCGTTTTGATAATTCTTGGCTGCATTGATACCCCCCTGTGCAGCAATGCTGTGCGCCCGACGGGGGCTGTCCTGGAAGCAAAATACTTTTACATGATAACCCAGTTCGGCCAGAGAAGCAGCAGCAGAAGCCCCAGCCAGCCCGGTTCCCACAATAATCACATCGAGCCTGCGCTTATTGGCCGGACTCACCAGCCGCACCGTGTCTTTATAATGCTTCCACTTATCTTCCAGTGCTCCTTTGGGAATCTTGGCGTCCAGTTCCATACTTCATATTTTTATCAGGAAATCACTTTGAAATATACCAGTATAGGCATCAACGCAAACAACACCGGCACGATGATAGCAAATGCTACACCAATAGCTTTTACAATGGGAATATACCGTTTGGAATTCATGCCAAATGTGCGAAAAGCACTCTGAAATCCATGCATCAGGTGATACGATAACGACACCAGCCCACCCAGATAAATCAATACAACTACGGGATGACTGAATACCACCTTCATCCGTTCAAATAAATTCAGCTCCTCGCCCTGCACCAGATAGTGATAGCGATTGGGTACCCAGAAATTAGCCAGATGAATCACCAGAAATATGAAAATCAATGTACCCAGCAGGCCCATAGAGCGGGAATACCAGTGACTGTTGGCGCTTGCACCCCAGATCGCATATTTTACCGGGCGCTTTTTGCTGTTAGACGACCAGATGATCCATCCCTGCACAATATGCAGAATCAATCCCACAAAAAGGCCAATTTCCAGAAAATGAATCAGGATATTGGTTCCCATGAAATGGGCCACAGCATTGAACGTCTGGCCATGATCATTCAGGAAAATGCAGGCATTGATCGTCACATGCACGATGAGAAACAGGATTAGAAACAACCCCGTAAAGCCCATCACAATTTTCCTGCCCACCGGTGAAATGAATAATTGTCGCCACTTCATAGTCTGTAGGATATTAAAATATCATCCGAATGAGAAAGATTTTATTCGATAAAAGGCGTTCAAAATTACACCACGATGGCCGAAAAAGAAAAGAATTTTTGGTAATACTAACAGAGAATAAGCCCGGATGGTTCAACGGGAAAGCATTTTAATCATTTGATTATCCACGAAGTGAAACAGGTGCTGGGGCTGAAATGTACGCCAGTTGTTTTGTTCCAGCAGATGCACATATTGATAGAGATGGATACGCCTGAATTCTTGAGCCACATACTCCGGCATGTTCAGCACGGCAATCCATCCGCCTTTTTCCTGCACATCTTCCCACCATTCCTGATAATAACAATCGTCTGAAGCATGAAAGTTAAACACGTTTTCGGTGATGAGGATGAATTTATATATGCCCCTGGCAATCATATGATCAATGACCTGGCGTTTCAAGGTCATGATATCATTTTCAATACAGTCATTCCATTCACCCATCATTTCAATAATGGCATAATTGTAATCGTAATCTGCAAACAATACTTTCAGATAAAGATTAGCTGCGCCAAAGGAATCCCACTGAGGATGAATGTAATAGTTATAAACGGTATGGGTAAAATGAAATTCGTCGTGCTGCCGGCCGTAGAATATGGAAAATTCATCCTCTTCAGCTGCATAGAGATGCCTCCAGTTATAAAATGGCTCAATGTCGTACATGATCAGCCCCTCCTTTCTCCGGAATAATCCTGCAGAGCATGGTTGTCTGCAGGGGTTTACTTGCAAGTTAATAAAATGCTGGTTTTGAAATGCGAGTCAGGACACGCTACGCATGTATATTTAACGAGGAGAGGGTGTTTGCTGAAGAATAGCTTCTATGGCTTTTTTCACGCTACCCTGTGCAAGTAATACGGATTTTACCTGCTGATAATCCTGCCATCCGGTTTTTTCCATTACCATGCGCACGCCGCGGTCAATGAGTTTTTCATTACTCAGCTGCATGTTTACCATTTTATTATCTTCCACGCGTCCCAGTTGTATCATCACGGTGGTGGAAATCATATTCAATACCAGCTTCTGTGCAGTGCCGCTTTTCATCCGGGTGCTACCGGTGATAAATTCTGGGCCTACCACCACGACCACGGGAAAATCGGCGACTTCGGTGATTGGAGCACCGGGATTGCAGGTAATGCATCCAGTAATAATCCCCGCCTGCTGACAATGCCTCAGTCCACCCACCACATAAGGCGTGGTGCCGCTGGCGGCAATGCCCACCACCACATCTTTAGCGGATATCTGATGTGCTTGCAGGTCGCGCCAGCCCTGATCAGGATCGTCTTCGGCATATTCCACAGCCTTGCGAATGGCCTGGTCGCCTCCGGCAATAAGCCCCACCACAAGCCCATGTGGCACGCCGAAGGTGGGTGGGCACTCGGAGGCGTCCACAATGCCTAAACGCCCGCTGGTACCCGCGCCCAGGTAAAATAATCGTCCGCCGGCCAGCATCTTATCTGTAATGGCACTAACCAGCGCTTCGATAGCCGGAATAGCCTTTTCCACTGCATAAGGCACCTTCTTATCTTCTTCATTGATACGGATGAGCAACTCCCGAATGCTCAACTGTTCCAGATGACGATGGGGAGATGGTTGTTCAGTGATTTTGATGAATGCTGCCATAACTGTTCATGAATCGTAGCTTGCAAATTGTTCGACCCGGCTGGAATATCTGCCAGCAAAGCATGTCAATTCCAGTATCCCCTCAATCGAACAAAAAAGATATGGTTGTATCAAACGCATCAGCTCAAGATTGAAGTATGCCGGCCTGATGATAGGCAACCAGCCCTTCAATAGGCTTATGCAGGATGCGACCGATTTGCAATTCATTTAAAATACAAATCTCCTGCAACACATCCTGATATGCCCAGGCCACGCCCCCCACAAAATGTACAGGACAGGTCCAACTTTCCTTGTATTTGAATACATGGTAAAAAAAGAAATCATTCAGCCCATCTTCCAGGATATTTTCTACCATATAATGTCCACGATGTTCGCTCAAAAAACGGGAAAACGACGCCAGATAAGTATTAGGCGTGAGTTGCCGATAAACTTTTTCCAGTATATCCTCACGCGTTTCATGATATCGTTCATAAAACGCCTCACGCAGCTCTTCATCGAAGATCTCGTACAAATAATACTGTAATACTTTTTTACCCAGATAAGTACCGCTTCCTTCATCTCCTAAAATATAACCCAGTCCGGGCCTGTATTTTACAATTTGACCTTTTTCATAATAACATAACCCGGATCCGGTACCCAAAATGGCCACCACACCGGCCGATTGGCCACATGCAGCCCTTGCCGCACCCACCAGATCGGTATGCACTTCAATTTGTGCCGCAGGAAAAGGCTCAGCCAGCAACTTATGGATCAACTGCTGATGATGAACGGCGGCACAGCCCGTGCCATAAAAATAAATTTGTGAAACATGAACGCCCCTTGGCAAATGCTGAACCAGCTCCGCATGCAGGATTTCTCTGATACGGGTTTCGGTGAGCAGATAAGGACTGATGCCTGAAGTGCGATAATAATGCGGAAGCCCACCATGCAACAAACACCAATCGGCTTTCGTGGATCCACTATCGGCAATTAAAATGGTTTGTGATTCTTCCATATGGAAAGTTTTGAAATGGGCACAGGCCAGAATCCCCTAATTTTGTTCCAATTTAATCCAAAAATGCATCTCACGACCTGATTTGTAAAATTCCGCATGCAAGATAATTTATTTCAATTCAGATGAAACCATCCAAAAAACTACAGGTTTTCCTGCCATTGATATTATCTGTGGTGCTTGCCCTGGGCATGTTTCTGGGATTTAAGCTGCGCGACAGCTATAAACTGCCCAACCGGGGCGTACAATTGTTCATTGGTCATCCCAGCACTATCGACCAGATCCTCACCTTAATCCGCAATAAATATGTGGATTCAGTGAATGACAGCCTATTGCGCCAGGCCGCCATAAACGGCATCCTGCATCAGCTCGACCCGCATTCGGTGTACATTCCTCCACAGGATGTTGCCAGTGTGAACGCTGAGCTGGCTCCCGAATTCGGAGGTATCGGCGTGGAATACATGCTCTGGCACGATACTCTTACCGTGCTTCACGTGATTCCCGGAACACCGGCTTCAAAAGCCGGACTCCAACCGGGCGATCAGTTGCTGGCTGCAAACCATTCGCCACTTTCTGGCCATTCCCTGACCACGGATCAAATTCAAGACATCCTGCGAGGGCCCGTAGGCTCATCCCTTACCCTCGAGGTCAAAAGGTTTCATCAAACCCGGCCCTTTCAACTTAGTTTAAAACGCGGCGAAATCCCGACATCGAACGTGGATGCAGCCCTGATGCTGAACGCCGAGACGGGTTATATCCGGTTGAATGTGTTTGGTGCGGATACATATCCGGAATGGAAAAAAGCAGTAACCCGACTCAAGCAACGGGGCATGCGCCAGCTGATCATGGATCTGCGCGATAATCCGGGAGGTTACATGGAAGCTGCCCTGCGTATCGCCGATGAATGTATTCCGGGTAGAAAGCTTTTGCTCTACACCCAGGGACTTCATTATCCGAGAGAAGATTATTACAGCAGTAACGACGGAATCTTTGAAAACGGTAAGCTGGCTGTACTGGTCAATGAAAATTCGGCTTCCGGGAGTGAGATTCTGGCCGGCATTCTGCAAGACTGGGATCGGGCCGTGATTATCGGCCGACGCACTTTTGGAAAAGGACTGGTGCAGGAACAATATACCCTGCCCGATGGTGGTGCCCTGCGCCTTACAGTGGCTCGCTATTATCTCCCCTCTGGAAGATGCATCCAGAAGCCCTACAACAGCGATTCCAATTTTCACGCTTATGACGATGATATCCTCAACCGATATACCGACGGTGAAATGTTCTCCCGCGATAGCATTCATCCTCGTGATACCACACCCTATTATACCCGCATCCGCAAAAGAGTGGTATATGCCGAAAACGGTATTACTCCCGATATCTTTGTGCCCCTCGATTCCGCAGCTATCGACCCATTCATAGCCCATGCCTATGCACTGGGTTTATTCCAGTTCTACGCATTGCAATACTACTTAACCCATTCCTCTGTATGGACGCAATTCCGGGAATGGACAGATTTCGCATCGAACTTCGACTGGCAACCCGGCGACCTGGAAAGGTTCTTAACCTTCTGCAGGCAACAGGGTATCTACCCTCCCCAACATTTGACGCATGAGGAACAAACCTATATCCTTACCCGGCTTAAAGCAGAATTAGCCCGCATCCTGTGGGGCAGTGAAGGATACGACGGCATTCGTGCTGCTACGGATCGTGCCGTACAAAAAGCCATAAGCTGGATGCAGGGGAAAGAAAAATGAAGCTTATCCGGCCTTTTCTGCAAGAAAATACTGTAGCCCTAACGCATAGCCTTCCAGTCCCAAGCCACAAATACAACCCTTGCATACCCCGCTCAACAGCGAATGATGGCGGAATGGCTCTCGTGCAAAGATGTTGCTGATGTGGATTTCAAGCACCGGAGCGGGAATACTGGCCACCGCATCACGCAGCGCCACTGACGTATGGCTGTATCCACCAGCATTGAGCAAAATACCGTCTCTGCTGAAACCGGCCTCGTGAAGTGCATCAATCAATGCACCTTCATGATTGCTCTGAAAATATTGCAAGTCTACCCCGGAGAAGCGTTTCCTGAGCTGTTCCAGATATGCTTCAAAACGGGTATGGCCGTATATTTCAGGTTCACGCTTCCCGAGTAAATTCAAATTGGGACCGTTGATAATGGTGATGCGTAACATAGCATATAGGCTGAATACTTCAATCTATTTCGCTCCCCAGCGAAAGGTACGATGCTCAAGCCCCAGCAGGTCAACTACGCGATCGATGACGGTCGACGCCAGCTGTTCAATGCTTTGGGGCCTGCTGTAAAACGACGGATTCGCCGGGCAAATGATACCACCAGCTTCCGTAACCTTTTTCATATTTTCAATATGAATCAGGTTGTACGGCATATCCCGAATCACACAGATCAACTTTCTCCGCTCTTTCAGCATGACATCAGCCGCTCTGGTAATCAGATCGCCCGATATGCCGTTCGCAATCCGCCCCAGCGTACCCATGGAGCAGGGACAGATAACCATGGCATCGTATCGAGCCGAACCGGAAGCAAATGGGGCACTAAAATCCTGTACATCATATACTGGAAAAGGGAAACGATGATAATCGTCGTTACCCAGTTCGGCTTGCCAGACGGTGAAAGCATTTTTACTCCATACCAGGCCAACAGCCTCCAGTTGCGTGGCCAGCTCCATACATTTTTCCAGTAAAAGTCTGGCATACAGCGCACCACTGGCACCCGTTATCGCAATAACCAGCTTGAGTCGAGCTTGTTCGGCCATACGCAAACATACACACAAACTGAATCAGTTCGCCGTTGATCGGAAAGAAAAAACGGGTACGTGAAGATGTTCACCCAAAAGACAGAAAAATTTTCAGGCGAATCTTACGACTGTGTAGTCGAAACCAGATGCAGGGTGGTAATTCGCGATGGACACCCGATCATCCGCGATGAACTACAGGAACTCATCATGGCCATAGCCATCAGCAATAATATCAGAACCAGTGGTACATACTTTTTCATAGTGCTTTCATTTAGGTATAAAAAGGATTTCAGATATGTTCTTCGACCGTTGCTTGATTTCCGTTGCACTCCCTATAGATTTTTTCATAACGTGCAAAAGCATCATTTTTGTATGTTTCGACAAAAATTTTATAATTTTTTTGTTGTGAAAATTCATTTCATCGCCATTGGAGGTAGCGTCATGCATCAGCTGGCCATTGCCCTGAAACAAAAAGGATATGAAGTTTCAGGCAGTGACGATGAAATTTTTGACCCCGCCCGCAGCAACCTGCTCGCAGCGGGCATTCTTCCCGCCCAGCCGGGCTGGTTCCCGGAAAAAATTTCACCTCAGCTCGATGCTGTTGTGGTGGGCATGCATGCCCGCGCCGATAATCCCGAATTGCTGAAAGCAAAGGCATTACAGCTGAAGATATACTCTTTTCCAGAATTTATTGCACACGAGAGCTGCCATAAAACCCGGGTGGTGGTGGGGGGCAGCCACGGGAAAACCACCATCACGGGCATGATCATGCACGTGCTGAAAGCCTGTGGTCGAACATTCGATTATCTGGTGGGAGCAGCCATCCCGGGCTTTTCACAGGCCGTACAACTCACAGATGCGCCGGTAATCATCTGCGAGGGCGATGAATATCCGGCCTCGGCACTGGATAGCCGGCCCAAATTTCACCTGCTGAAGCCCCATATCGCCATCATCAGCGGCATATCATGGGACCATATCAATGTATTCCCCACCTGGGAACAATATCTTCAACAGTTTGCCCGGTTCATCGAAGTGATTGAACCACACGGCAGTTTGATTTACAATCAAGACGACGCTACCTTAAGCGATCTGGTTCGGCGCAGCTCACGCACCGATCTGCAATTAATCGGATACAGCCTGCCGAAGTGGACGGTGGAAAAAGGCATCACCTTCGTGTATGACGATCAGCATCATGCCATACCGCTGCGCATATTTGGCGAACATAACCTGCTAAACCTGCAGGCAGCACGACAGGCATGTGCACTGCTGGGCGTTTCCAGTACCGATTTTTTTCAGGCGATTACGAGTTTCACGGGTGCCAGTCGTCGCCTCGAGCTCATCGCTTCTTATCCACAGGCAGCCATCTATCGCGATTTTGCACATGCACCTTCCAAGGTTAAAGCCACAATCCAGGCCCTCCGGAAACAATTTCCCGAACGCAAACTTATAGCTGTACTCGAATTGCATACTTATAGCAGCCTCTCTGTTTCCTTTCAAAACCAATATGCTGGTTGCATGGATGAAGCGCATATCGCAGCCGTGTTTTATAGCCCACATACGCTGGCACTCAAACGCCTACCTGAACTTACACCCGACACCATCAAACAGGGCTTCCGCCGCGAGGATCTGCACGTGTTTCAACATATAGATAACCTGCTGAGCTTTCTGGAACAACAGGATTACCGGGATACAACCCTGCTGCTGATGAGCTCCGGTAATTTTGATGGCATGGATATGGAATACATCCGCAGCCTGCCCGATCGATCGCCCACCTCTTCGTTACACCAGCATGGATGGACAGGTGCATGAAATATAATGTGAAAATCGGTACGGGAACCGAAAATACCATTTAGAAAAACTAACTTTGGTGCAGATTTCGTGTGCTATGTCCTTGCATTTAAAACGACCACTCGTTTTTCTGGACCTGGAAACCACAGGCACCAACGTGGCCACTGATCGAATTGTGGAAATCGCCATGGTGAAAATTTTTCCGGATGGTTCCAGGCAGGTAAAAGTAAAACGTATCCATCCCGGCATACCCATACCTCCAGAAGCAACCGCTGTACATGGCATCAGCGATCAGGATGTGGCCGGTTGTCCTTCATTTAAACAGGTAGCCAACGAAATCAAACAATTCCTCGACCAATGCGATCTGGCTGGATATAACCTGCATCGTTTCGACATTCCAATGCTGGTAGAAGAATTCTTACGGGCGGGACAATCATTTAATCTGAAAGATCGGCATATCATCGACGTGCAAAAGATTTTTTTCCGCATGGAGCCCAGAGACCTGAGCGCGGCCTATCGGTTTTACTGTGGTAAAGAAATCCAGCATGCCCACAGCGCCGAGGCCGATGCTACCGCCACCTATGAAGTACTGCAGGCCCAGTTGAAAAAATATGCAGAACTGCAGGCATGCCATGACCTGGAAAGCCTCGCAAAATTTACGTCAGACGGCGATTTTGTGGATGTCGGCCGCCGCATGATCCGACAAAATGGTGAAGTGTTGTTTAATTTCGGTAAACACAAAGGTAAACCCGTCCGACAGGTGCTCACCGAAGAGCCCCAGTATTACGACTGGATAATGAACGGCGAATTTTTACTGGATACGAAGGAAAAATTAACCGAAATCTGGAACAGCCTGCAACTGGAAAATCTAAAACGTGCCGGTAAAGTGTAGGCAGTTCCAGAAATTCTATTATCTTGTAGCGTTTCATCTGTTGCAACTGCTAACCCCAACTGTCCTTTGCTCTCTGCATGAATGGTGTCATACCGGTGCTTCGGCAACCCGGTATTTGCTGTGCACGTTGAATATTGTAAAACATTTTAAGCCATTGGCCTTGACGAATCGCCTGGTTATCATACCAACCTACAACGAAAAAGAAAATATCGGCCGTATCATCACGGAGATATTTTCGCTTCCGCTGGCTTTCGACGTACTGGTCATCGACGATCAATCACCCGATGGCACGGCCAGCATTGTTTCGGCCATGCAAAGCGTCTATGCTGATCGATTGTTTCTGGAACAACGCCCGGGCAAAATGGGTCTGGGCACAGCCTATATCCACGGTTTTAAATGGGCTTTGCGGAATGGCTATGATTATATTTTTGAAATGGACGCCGATTTTTCTCACAACCCGAAAGATTTAATCCGTCTCTACGAGCCATGTGCTCACAATGAAGCAGATGTGGCTATCGGCTCGCGCTACGTAAAAGGCGGAAAAACTGAAAACTGGCCTCTGGATCGAAGCATCCTTTCCTATGGGGCTTCACTTTACGTACGCCTGATTACACGCATGCCCATAAAAGACAGTACGGCAGGGTTTGTATGTTACCGCCGACAGGTACTCGAACAGATCAATCTGGATGAGATTCAGTTCTGGGGATATGCTTTCCAGATCGAGATGAAATTCACAGCCTGGAAACTGGGCTTCCGGTTAAAAGAAGTGCCCATCACCTTTGTGGACCGGAAACAGGGCACTTCTAAAATGAGTAAAGGCATTATTAAAGAAGGCATCCTCGGTGTACTGAAAATCCAATGGCAGAGTCTGTCCAGGCAATATACCCATCGGCTCAGACGCGTGCCCCAGAACCCTGCACATTCTCCGCATCAATCGCAATAAATATTGCCCGGGGATCCGTAGCGTATATCCACGCACCTTAACTTTGCCGCCTTAGCACGTAAACGGATGAATGCACCCCGATCTGCATTACATAAAGCCCTGATAGAGCTGCATGTAGCCATTTTACTGGCTGGTATCACCGGGCCTTTAGGGCGACTGATTACGCTACCCGCAGAAGCGCTGGTCTGGTATCGGCTTGGATTAAGCCTGCCTCTGTTCATCGCTATTTCCCTCTGGTATCAGAAACCTGTTCCGCGTTTTACCCGGAAACAATGGACTTTGCTGGTGATCAATGGTTTGCTGATCGGGTTTCACTGGGTTTGTTTTTTCTCCAGCGTGAAATATGCCAATGTATCTGTGGCACTGGTATGCTTTGCCACCAGCAGTTTATTTACCGCCCTGCTCGATCCGTGGGTAAACGGCAATGGCCTGCGCTGGCGGCAGGTTGCACTCAGTTTACTGGGGCTGGCGGGCATTGTAGTGCTTTTTCAGTTCAATGTACAGTACCGCCTGGGTATAGCACTGGGGTTGCTGGCTGCCGTGCTTTCTGCCCTGTTTACCCTGCTCAACGAAAAGCCTGCGCAACAGATTCCGGCACGTACATTAAGCATGTATGAACTGCTGTTTGCCTGGCTCATCCTCAGTCTGTTTGCACCCTGGTATATCCACCTGCACGGCATGCACTGGCCCGGAGCAATGGATTGGCTTTATCTGCTCATCCTCTCCTGGCTATGCACCGTACTGGCTTTTACACTTTCGCTCAGTGCTTTGAAGCATATCTCACCTTTTACCATCAACCTGTCTTACAATCTGGAGCCGGTTTATGGTATTTTGATTGCTTTTGCCCTGTTTCATGAAAACCGTATGCTGAACATAAGTTTCTACGCCGGATTTGCTTGCATTTTGCTCTCTGTATTGCTGCAAACGCTTTATACCCTTCACCAACATCGGCAGGCTTTGGGTAAACCGGCTAATCAAAAATTCATCACCTCGACCGATTGATGATTGCCTGATGCAGTAAGAAAAATAAGTTTTCCTGAATTTCGCTAATTTGACTGAAAAATACCGGTAGATGATTTCCAGAACAAGCATATCGGAAGTGCTGCAGCGGGTCGACATTGTAGATGTCATCGGCAGCTTTGTGCGCCTGAAAAAGCGGGGAGCTAATTATCTGGGTCTCTGCCCCTTCCACCAGGAAAAAACGCCCTCCTTTACCGTTTCGCCGACAAAAGAGATTTACAAATGCTTCGGATGTGGTCGCAGTGGCAATGTGATCAGTTTTCTCATGGAGCATGAGAAACTAAGCTATGTGGAGGCTATCCGCTGGCTCGCCCAGCGCTATCATGTGGAACTGGAGGAAACGGAAGTATCGCCCGAGTGGAAGGAACAACAGATGCTGGCCGATAGCCTGTTTATCATCAACCAGTTTGCACAGGAATTTTTTACCCACGCCCTGCTGGAAACCGAAGAAGGAAGGCATATCGGGCTGAGTTATCTGCAGGAAAGAGGCCTGCGGACTCATATCATTCAAAAGTTCCAGCTGGGCTATGCCCCGGAAAATGGACAGACTTTTGCACAGGCGGCACTGGCTAAAGGTTATCGTAGTGAATACCTGTTGAAAACAGGCCTGATCACCAGACGCACGCCTTCCACCTACAACCAGGATAGCGAATTCCCTTACCGCGATCCCTATGCTGGCCGCATCATTTTTCCCATTCATAATATGAGTGGAAAAGTTGTAGGTTTTGGTGCGCGCACCCTGCGCAACGATCCCCATTCGCCTAAATATATCAACACACCAGAAAATGAGATCTATGTAAAAAGTAAAATCCTGTACGGCCTGTATCAAGCCCGGCAAGCTATCGGTCGGGAAGACGAATGTCTGCTGGTAGAAGGTTATATGGATGTACTGGCCATGCACCAGGCCGGCATTGAGAATACAGTGGCTTCGAGTGGTACCTCGCTTACCACAGATCAATTGCAACTCATCCGAAAGCTTACCCGCCATCTTACCATCGTGTATGATGGCGATGCAGCTGGTATTAAAGCCGCCCAAAGAGGTATGGATCTGGCGCTGGAACAGGGATTGGATGTGAGGCTGGTGCTCTTGCCCGATGGCGAAGATCCGGATAGCTTCGTACATAAACACGGAGCCCAGGCACTCAGGGAGTTTATCGCTACAAATAAAAAAGATATCATCCTCTTCCAGCTGGAAACTGCAGTGGCAGGGGCATCTGACAATATTGAAAAAAAATCCGCTTTAATTAACCAGATAGCCGCTACCCTGGCTCATTTGCACGATAGTACCGATTTTCTCCGCCGCCAGGAATACATCCGACGATGCAGCCAGCTGCTGCATATCGATGAACAGGGACTGACCTCTTTAGTCAATAAACTCATCCGGGAACAGCTTCAACGAAAATCACCATCGCCCATAACCCGGTCCGAAGGTGAAATGCTGGCACAAACACCTGAAGATCCGCAGCAAGCCAACGCTTTGCTATTGCTCCAGCAAGACCAGCAACAGGAAAAAGGATTGATCAAAATTTTGCTCAAATACGGACACCTACCCCTGAAAGAAAACTATACCATTGCCGATTTCATCTTCAATCAGGGAGTGCAACTGGAATTGATTGATCATCCTGTGGCTAAATTGATCATGCTGGAATATCAACAACTCTATGAAAAACATCAAACGTTTGATTTGCGATATTTTCTATATCATGAAAATCAGGAAATCAGTCAGTTCGTGGCCGAAGTATTAAACCTGCAATCCGATGAGCCTTTGAGTGATAAATGGGAACAACGCTTTCAACTACAGATACAACGTGAACAGGATATTCCGATTGACCAGGCCATTCAAACTGTCCATCATTTAAAAATGCGCAAACTGAAAAAGATGATTGCTGATAACCTGCGCGAGCTTCAACAGGCACAAACGGAAGAAGATCTATTGCGTGGCATTCAGCTGCATCAACAACTGAAAGCGCTTGAAAAACAACTTGCAGATGCCACCGGCACCGTCATCTATCATTAATGGCCAGTAATAAATCGAGATAAGAAGCCCGAACAAGTTGCTCTCTGGCAATATGAAGCTCCTCGAGATAATAAGTTGCCAGCTTTTCCAGCTCCTGTACATCAGCAGTAGAGGCTTGATCAATGACTTCCACTTCCACAAAATAGCCCAGCCCCATTACATGATCAAGATGAAATTTAGCTGGCCCGATGAAATAAATTTCTCTTCTTTTGCTGACATCGGCCAGTATGCCCAAACTCAGTGCGAGTAATTGTTTCAATGCATCCCCATCCTGCACAGGATATAACCATACATCCGAACGTTTGATATCATTTTCTTCTGCACGACGATAATAAATTAACGCCCGTTCGATATTGCCCATGCGTAGCTTTAACCGGCCTTCAGGCACCCGAAAATACACATCCCGCTGCTCGTCTATACCTATAAATCGTGCACGCCTGCTTATCAACCAATTTCTGGCCCCATCAAGATCGGCCACCCTGGCTTTAAACTCCATATTCAACGGCATATCATCATGAATTTTGGCATGATTGTTAAAACATTTTAAACAATGCATACAAAAATAAGTGCGATTTTCCGATATATGAATGGAGTCAATTATATTTGTACACGCGCAACAAAGTTTATTATGCATAAGTTATTGCATTTGATTTTAAACGCCATTCGCCATATCACCTGTGGTAAACCCAAACACATGCACACAGTCGGCCTGTGCCTGGCTATGCTAATCATCAGTACTACCGTTAATGCACAGGACACATCCGGCATCGTGGTCCCTGATACGCTAACCCCGCTTACCGACACAGGAGCAGCCATGGGCCTGGAACACATCCGCATACAAACTACCGACAGTATTTTACAAAGCCTGTATCAGCAAATCAAAAAATTATCGGAAAGCGATCGCCAGAATGCCATGGCCATTCAGGGGCTATTACAGGGACGTGAGGTGGATAACATGACCAAATATCAATTGATGAAAAACAATATCATCAATGCTACACAAACCTATTATCTGCTAAACAAAAAAATCATTGATCTGAAAAGTCGCGCCAGTACAAACAGCCTGGATGTTTTTATTACTTCGATTAACAACCCCGAAAGTAAAGAGCTCGGATTTTCTTTTAATGAACGCGTGATTGAACTGGTAAAAAAAATTGTCCTTGAAGGTAAAGCCGATGCAAACAAACGCAATCAAAAAATCGTAGAATCTACAAATTCCATTATCAACAGTCCCATCTTCAAGAGTTTTACCGCACTTTCTCCACCACTGGGCATTGCCAATGCCATCATGACTTTCTTCCATAGCATCAGCATCACCGATAAATCGATCAATGAGAAAAATCTGAAAGAGTTTGAAAATGAACTGAACAAATACGTGATGTTTTATACATCATTAAATGAAGGTAATCAGAAGTTTAAGTACGGACTGAATTTTAATCGCGATCAGTTGAACAGCTTGCATGAAGATTTATACAACCATCTGCTGTTTACTGCATCTGCTATGAAATTCAATTTACCTGATAGAAAAAACAAATCGCTTGCCGAAGCCTTAAATCAATTCTTTCTGACCTTCACCCGCGAACGAGTTGAACAATACTTCAATCAACTGGAAAAACAATATACCAATCCCAGAACCGGCAAGATCGATTACGAGCGACTGCTACGAGAAAATGGTAACTTGAAGGAAGTAAACAACCAGTTAGAAGATCTGGTATTATTAACCAAACGTTTTGAAAACATTTACAATGAATATTTCACCTTGCTCGACACCTACTATGCGCAGGTGAACAATGCCCTGCAGATAGCTGCAGACAACGGGCTTGCCGACAAGAACCTGATCAAGCAAAAACAACAAGAATTCGCTCAGCTGAAGCAGGAAGCCGTAAATGATATCAAAGCATCCATCAATATCGATGAATTGAAAAACAATACCGATAACATTAAATATCGGTTTAAGATTTATTAAGCACTCGATAATTTTTAATACAGGTGATTATTTGAAAATCATTATGCCGGATGAAGTCTCATGAAAACCCTTATGATATCATTATTCCCGCATGATCTCAAGCACTTTATCGATAATGTCTTCTGCATTGGGCTTTGAGAAATAATCGCCATCTGTTCCATAAGCAGGGCGATGCGCCTGAGCGCTCAAGGTTCGAGGCTGGGCATCGAGCCAGCGATAACCTCCCTGTTTCTCCAGCACCTCCTGCATCATATAAGCGGTAGCGCCTCCCGGCACATCTTCATCCAGAAACAGGATGCGATTGGTTTTTTTCAAGGATTCCACAATGCGATGGTGAATATCGAACGGCAGTAAAGTCTGTACATCAATTAATTCACAGGAAACGCCAAAATCTTCCTGCAAACGTTCAGCTGCTTCTGATGCAATTCGCAAAATCGAACCATAAGAAACAATAGTAATATCCGTTCCTTCACGCATGACTTCAGGAACACCCATCGGAACTGTGTATTCACGGATGTTGATCGGCATTCTTTCTTTTAACCGATAACCATTTAAACATTCGATAACCACGGCGGGCTCTGCAGCACGCAACAGGGTATTATACATTCCCGCTGCTTTCACCATATTGCGGGGTACGCAAATGTACATGCCGCGCAAAGCACCTAAAAGCATTTGCATAGGCGATCCAGAATGCCAGATGCCTTCGAGACGATGCCCACGTGTGCGTACGATGAGCGGACAAATTTGCTTGCCGTTGGTGCGGTAATGCAGGGTAGCCACATCATCGCTGAGCGTTTGCAAGGCAAAAAGCAAATAATCCAGATACTGAATCTCGGCAATCGGCCGCAATCCCCGCATGGCCATGCCAATACCCTGCCCGATAATGGTGGCTTCTCGAATACCCGTATCAAAAATACGGTCGGCACCATATTTCTGCTGCAATCCTGCAAAAGCTTGATTCACATCGCCGATTTTACCCACATCCTCTCCAAATGCAAATACAGTGGGATGATAGGAAAACAAATCATCGAAATACCGATTCAACACTTCATACCCATTTATCAAAGGCGCCTGCTCGTCATATACGGGTTTTACTTCAGGAACCGATAAGGCGGAAATTGGCCCATCTGCATAAAGATGGGTGTTGTATGCTTTTTTGTAAAATGCTCTCCGCTCCGCACAGAATGCCAGTAATTCCTCTTTCGCCGGATCAGGAAGATGGTGATGCATCTGCGCGATACGCGAAGCCGTTTTTAATACATCTTTATGAAAGGGTGCCTGTTCGCTGGCCAGTTCCTGCAAAAGCTTGCCGATGGCCTTTTTATGGGCCTGCGGATGTTGCATCAACTTTTTACCCAGCGTAATCACCTGTTTGACCTGCTCACGAATGGGTAGCATATATTTTTCCCATGCCCGCTGTTTAGCCTGCTGTACGGATTTTCGGGCCTCTTGCTCCAGCTCAATCAATTCCTGTTCAGTAGCCAGTTGATTATCTAAGATCCATTCACGCATCTTACGGTTGCAATCCCATTCTTTTTCCCATTCCAGCCTTTCTTTGCTTTTATACCTTTCATGTGAGCCCGAAGTGGAATGCCCCAGCGGCTGGGTAAGTTCTTCCACGTGAAATAAAGCAGGGATATGATGTTCACGAACCCGCTGAATGGCGGCTTCAAAAATCTCACACATCCCTGCATAATCCCATCCTTTCACCCGATAAATATCCCAGCCATTGGATTTTCCGCTGCGGCGAAAGCCTTCCATAACCGCGGAAATAGAATTTTTCGTGGTTTGTAACTTTCGAGGTACAGATATGCCATAGCCATCATCCCAGACAAACACAGCCATGGGCACCTGCAACACGCCCGCAGCGTTTATGGTTTCCCAGAATAGACCTTCGGATGTACTGGCATCGCCAATGGTTACAAAGCAAACCTCATCACCATGATGAGAAAGATGTGAAAGCGATTGCAGAGAGGGCAGATGCCGGAACAATTTAGAAGCAAAGGCTAATCCCAGCGAGCGCGGCATCTGAGCCGCCGTAGGAGCCAGATCTGCAGCAGAATTGTAACGATTCACCAGATCCAGCCATTGCCCGCTTTCATCCACAAAAGGCGTGGCAAAATGGCTGTTCATCTGCCGTCCGGAAGAGAAAGGATCATGCTCTGGATCAATATCAGCATACAATTGTGCAAAAAACTGCTCTACTGTGGCCATACCCGTGGCAAAGGCCAGCGTCTGATCGCGATAATATCCCGAGCGGATATCGCCCGGGCGAAAAAAACGCGCAAGCGCAACCTGTGGGACTTCCTTCCCATCTCCAAAAATGCCGAACTTGGCCCTTCCATTCAACACTTCTTTTCTGCCCAGCACACTGGCCTCCCGGCTTTCACAGGCAATTCGATAATCCCGCAACACCTGCTGGCGAAATTCTTCAAAGGAAAGCTGTTCCGGCGAATGGGTTTCAGCAGAAATAATCATGAGCGTAAGGTTTAGCTTTACAATGAAGGTGCGATGTTAACAAATTTACCTTTTTTCTGCAGGATGGCTCAAGCATCCCGCTCATAATTTCTCACGAAGGAAGAAAAAATTTTGTAGAATTTTGAATCAATTCTCCGCTCTTGTTCATATTTTGGTAGTAAATTTGATGAACGTTAAACGGAAAAAAATTTTTTCATCCAAAACATTTTCCCATGAAAAAACTGATATTAAGCTTATCCCTCGTGCTGGCCGCATTGCTTCCCGGAATGGCACAAACGGCTTCATCCGCACAGGTATCCGATCCTTTTGCAGGTAAAGTGAAGTTTAATCAGGAAACGATTGATTTCGGAACAACCAAGTTAAATCATCCCGTTTCCGTAACATTTGTCTTCAAGAATGTGGGGAATACGCCTTTGATTATTGAGAATGTAAGGCCTTCGTGCGGTTGTACCACACCGAGTTACACGCAGGAACCCGTATTGCCCGGCAAAGAAGGAAAAATTGTAGCCACATACAATGCTGCTGTGCTGGGAGAAGCCAGTAAAACGGTTTCCGTGAAATTCAAAGGTATCGATCAGGAACTGGATCTGCATTTCACGGGAAAGGTAGTGCAATGATCATTTGCCTCAAGTACCACTTGAAAGCCGCTGCAGCAGCGGCTTTTCTTTTTCTATTAAAAATGTTCTTCCTGCCGGTATACAACTTCACAATGCAACAGTTCGTCAACGATGCGGTTTCTCCTGAAATATCTTAAGTTTGCTGCATGCTACCAGTTAGTCGTCGCGCACTACAAATGCCTGCTTCACCCATTCGCAAACTCGTACCCTTTGCAGAACAGGCCACCCGAAAGGGCATACATATCCACTATTTAAATATTGGCCAGCCCGATATAAAAACACCGCCTGCAATCCTGCAAGCCATAAAAGATACACAAATAGATGTACTGGCTTACAGCCACAGCGCCGGCAATTATCATTACCGGGAAAAATTAACGCACTACTATAAGCGGCTGGGTATCGAAATTTCGGCCGATGAAATTATTGTTACCACAGGAGGCTCGGAAGCGATTTTGTTTGCCATGATGACCTGCCTGGATCCCGGCGACGAGGTGTTGATTCCGGAACCCTGCTATGCCAATTATCTGGGATTTGCTGCTGAAGCCGGTATTCAGGTAAAACCCGTTCCATCGAGCATTGAAACCGGATTTGCACTGCCCGACCGGGAAGCTTTTGAACAGGCTATCGGCCCCCGTACCAGGGCCATGCTGATATGCAACCCAAACAACCCTACCGGGCATGTATATTCGATTGATGAACTGCGTGTCGTGGAAGATATTTGCCGCGAGCACCAGCTTTTCCTGTTTTCTGATGAGGCATATCGGGAATTCTGTTATGAAGGTAGCCATTACTCGGCGCTCAACCTGTCTTCCATCCGCGAACAGGTGATTTTACTGGATACCATATCCAAGCGATATAGTGCCTGTGGTGCACGCATTGGTGCCCTCATTTCGCACCACCAAGAAGTGATTGCTTCGGCGTTAAAATATGCTCAGGCCAGACTTTCTCCTCCTACGCTCGAACAAATCGGGGCGGCCGCAGCACTGGATCTTCCCCCGGATTACTTCGATGCAACCCGAAAAACATATCTCCAACGACGGAATACCCTGGTTCAATTACTCAATGAAATGCCAGGCGTTTTTTGTCCCATGCCACAGGGCGCCTTTTACGCTATGGCCAGACTTCCGGTAAAAAATGCGGATGATTTTTGTCAATGGATGCTCGAAAGTTTTTCTTATGAAGGGGAAACCGTGATGATGGCTCCCGGTGCGGGATTCTATGCTACACCCGGACTGGGTTTGCAGGAAGTACGTATCGCTTATGTACTCGAGGAATCATCGTTGATCCGTGCCATGAAATGCCTGAAATTGGCGCTGGAACAATATCCTGACCGTTGCTCCCGATAAACCGGCTGATTGTTCCCCCATTCTTGCAAATTCTACTTGCATTTCCTCTAAGTGCATGATATTTTCGTGAAACAAAATCTAAGCACCATGTATACCTTTCGCAGATACAGCCCGGTAGTGGGCTTTTTATTTGTTTTCCTTAGAAGCTATCCTGGTTTCGCCCAATCTGCTTCCTCATCTGTCCAGATCATGGGCTTCACTCCATCCCATGCTGTAGCCGAACAACAGCTCGAACAACAATTCGATCGCCTGCTTCAACCAGGCGACTTAGATAACTGGATGAAACACCTGTCGGCCCATCCGCACCATCTGGGCTCAGTTTACGATCATCGTAACACACTATTTCTGGATTCTCTGTTTCGCTCCTGGGGCTACGAAACACGAATCGATACCTATGAAGTACTTTTCCCTACACCTCAGGTACGCCAGCTGGAGTTAATAGCTCCTCATCATTACACGGCTTCTTTACAGGAAAAACCTGTGGCAAATGACCCCTATACCCAACAAATCCAGGAAGCACTACCCCCCTATAATGCCTACTCCGTAGATGGAGATGTCAGCGGAGAACTGGTATATGTGAATTACGGACTGCCGGAAGATTATGAAACGCTTGCCCGGTATGGAATTGATGTAAAAGGCAAAATCGTGATCGCACGATATGGCCATTCCTGGCGGGGAATAAAGCCCAAAGTTGCTGCAGAGCACGGTGCTATTGGATGTATTATCTATTCCGATCCTGCGGATGACGGTTATTATCAGGGTGATACCTACCCGACCGGACCCTTTAAGAACCCATGGGGTGTACAGCGAGGTTCAGTGATGGATATGCCTGTCTATTCGGGCGATCCCCTCACCCCGGGAGTAGCTGCCACTCCACGAGCAAAACGATTAAGCCTCGATCAGGTAAAAGTTTTTACGAAAATTCCCACGCTACCCATTTCCTATCAGGATGCCCAACCCTTGCTGGAAGCACTTGGCGGGCCTGTGGCTCCTGCATCCTGGCGGGGCGCACTGCCCATCACCTATCACCTGGGAGCAGGTCCAGCGAGGGTGCATTTGAAACTAAAATTCAAGTGGGATCTGGTACCCTGTTACGACGTAATTGCCAGAATGCCGGGGCAATCTCATCCCGATCAATGGATCATCCGTGGCAATCATTATGACGCCTGGGTACACGGAGCCGCAGATCCCATCAGCGGACAGGTGGCTATGCTGGCCGAAGCAAAAGCCCTCGCCACATTGCATCAGCAAGGCTGGCAACCCGCGCGAACGATTATCTTCGGCGCCTGGGACGGCGAAGAGCAGGGCTTGCTTGGTTCAACCGAATGGGTGGAAGATCATCTACAGGAATTGCAACAAAAAGCCGTTGCATACCTGAATAGTGATGGCAATGGCCGCGGCTTTCTGGGTGTAGGTGGCTCCCATACACTGGAAAAATTTTTTAACGAAGTGGCCCTGAGTGTACCCGATCCGGAAACAGATACCAACGTGGTGGCACGCCTCAGAGCCCGCATCATCAGCCGAGAAGGGAATTACGCCCCCACACTGGATGGCTCCCGGTTTGTGCATATCAGCGCACTGGGTTCGGGATCCGATTATTCCCCCTTCTTACAGCATGCGGGTATCGCTTCCGTAAACGTGGGATACGGCGGAGAGGACGAGGGTGGCGAATACCATACCCTATACGATACCTATCCCAACTATATTCGTTTTAAGGATTCAGCCTTCAGCTATGGGATCACCTTGAGCAAAACGATGGGTAGATGCTTGCTCAGACTGGCCAACTGCGAGCTGCTTCCGTTTGATTTTACCCATTTTACCGAAACGGTGAAATCGTATGTCCACCAATTGCAAAAGCTCGTAGAACAAAAAAGAGATACAGCCACCACAGTAAACCAGTGGATAAACGATAAAATTTACACACTTTCCATCGATCCCCGACTCCATTTCAGTCCACCGACAGAAAAGCACCCCGTGCCTTATCTGGATTTTAGTCCATTGTTAAATGCACTCAGTCGGTTAGACACCCTGAGTCGAGCTTATGCGGTCCACACCCAGAAAATTGACCAATTTTCACCTCAGGCCCTTGACCAGCTGAATGATTTGCTGCTACACAGCGAACAATGCCTGCTTGATCCAAATGGACTACCCCACCGGCCATGGTATCAACACACGATTTACGCGCCCGGCTTATATACGGGTTATGGTGTGAAAACGCTTCCTGGAGCCCGGGAAGCTATCGAACAGGAGAACTGGCAGGAAGCCCAACAACAAATTCAGCAAGAAGCATCCGCTTTACAAAGATTAGCCAGCCTGATTGACAAATTATGTAATATTAGATAAAATTATATTTGATGTTTTATGACACAATATTTATCAAAAAATGAGTATATTTGCTCATGAATTGAAAAAAATTTTTTCAAATTAATTTTTATAATTAATTTGCGATAATAAAAAATAGATATAATTTTATTTAATATTTGTTCAGCGAAAACGATTTATTAATTGTATGTAAAACTTGAAACGTGAGCATGAAACAAAACCGGGAATGAACTAACTTTGCAGCGTGATACTCAAGGAATCAGGGAGTAAGATAAAAACTGAGCTTTGAAAATTAAGGGAGTGATATAAAAAAAATTGGCACCATACTTGCAAATATGGTGCTTGAAAATGGTAGTGGGTAATAAGGAGTTACCTAACTGTGCATCAGATGTCCCCTGTCTAGGGGACATTTCTTTTTTGTAGAGGCAAGTATACGAGATTTTTTTGAATTTAACAAAGCCTTAATCAAAAAAAATTTCTTTTTTCAAGCGTTCACCGGAAGGTTTTGATGCATTTTCACCTGCCTGATGAAGTCGTCAAACAGATACCTGGAGTCATGCGGGCCTGGCGTGGATTCGGGATGATATTGAACGGAAAATGCGGGTTGATATTTCATACGCATCCCCTCAATAGAACCATCGTTTAAATTAATGTGGGTAATTTCCATAATGTCTGATCGACGTAAGGACTCGGCATCCACAGCAAATCCATGATTTTGCGTGGTAATTTCGCTGCGATTGGTAATCAGGTTCTTGACCGGATGGTTTAAGCCTCTGTGACCGTGATGCATTTTGTAAGTGGGAATATCGTTAGCTAAAGCCAGCAGTTGATGGCCCAAACAAATACCGAAAAAGGGTTTTCGCGTGCTTAAAATTTGTTTAACCAGTTGCACGGCATGGGGCATAGCTGCGGGATCGCCGGGCCCATTGGAAACAAAATATCCATCGGGCTGAAAATCTTCGCATTCCTGTAAAGAAACACGTGGGGGAAAAACTTTTAAATAAGCTCCGCGATCGACCAGACATTGAAGAATATGGCGTTTTACACCGTAATCAATAACAGCAATTCGCACACCATAGCCCGGGTCTCCCATCGTATAAGCTCGTTCGGTAGAAGCCTCTAATGAAAGGTCAAGCCCTTCCATCCGTGGTGTGTTCCGTAATACCTCCTGCAAATAGTTCAGATCATCTGTTTCGGAAGATATCACCGCATTCATCGCACCTTTGTTGCGGATATGAATCACAAGTGCACGGGTATCTACCTGATGAATGGCTACCAGTCCGTTTTCTAGTAAATATTGCTCGAGTGAAGCATCGGCCAGTGCTCTTGAATAAAAATGGGATATATTTTTGCAAATCAGTCCTCTGATTTTTATGGAATTCGATTCTACTTCATCCGACTTAGCACCATAATTTCCAATATAACAATTATTCATCACCAGAATCTGTCCGGTGTAGGAAGGATCGGTGAACACCTCCTGGTAGCCTGTCATGCCTGTGTTGAAGCAAATTTCTCCTGAGGTGGTACCAATTTTACCAGAAGCCTTGCCGTAATAAAGGGTGCCGTCTTCTAACAGCAAAACTGCGCGAGGGGCGATAGATGAAGTCATTGTACAATCGGGTTAAAAGGTTGAAAAGAATTTTTACAAAAATAAAAAAGACAAAGCGGAAAGCTTTGTCTTTGCAAGAAATGCTGATATGCAGGTATAAACTTCATTGTGCTGCATCAGCTTTACTATCTTCTGCAGAGGTTGCTGGTGGTGTAGCTTGAGCCTCGGCTGCAGTAGTGCTCTTTTTCCTTCCTCCACGCCTGGTTTTACGGGTTGTGGTTTTCTGGGAAGATGGGGATTTCTGATAGGTTTCATTAAAATCTACCAGTTCGATGAGTGCCTGTTCGGCAGCGTCACCAGGGCGTGTGCCCAGCTTGATGATACGCGTATAACCTCCAGGGCGATGGGCAATTTTTTCAGCTACCACATCAAATAATTCTTTGACGGCCGATTTATGTTGCAAATAGCCAAACACCAGCCTGCGATTTTGCATGTTATCGGTCTTCGCCCGGGTTAGCAAGGGCTCTACAAACTGTCGCAGGGCGCGTGCTTTAGCGAGTGTGGTAATGATGCGCTTATGCTCAATGAGCTGGCAGGCCAGGTTTCTAAGCAGTGCCTTGCGATGTTCTTTGGTTCTTCCCAGATGATTGATCTTCACTCCGTGTCGCATAACAAATGAATTTGTATTTATCCCTGCTGCAGGCGGGGAGATGGTGAACAATATATTTTAATCGTCGTCCAGATTTAACTTAGAAAGATCCATACCAAAATGTAATCCCCTCTCGGCAAGCACCTGTTCAATTTCACTGAGAGATTTCTGTCCGAAATTCCTGAATTTCATCAACTCTTCCTGATCATATTGCACCAATTCACTGAGCGAATTAATCTTAGCCGCTTTCAAACAATTGAAGGCGCGTACCGAGAGATCGAGATCTTCCAGCGGTGTCTTTAAAATTTTCTTGAGCTGCAAGGTTTTTTCATCGACTGTTTGTTCTTTTTCGGTATCCTTCGTATCGAAGCTGATGTTTTCGTCTGTAATGATCATCAAATGCTGGATCAGGATGCGGGAAGCTTCTTTTACGGCCTCTTCGGGATGAATCGTACCATCTGTAACCACTTCCATGATCAGCTTTTCGTAGTCGGTCTTCTGTTCTACACGGGTGTTTTCAACAGTATAACGCACGTTTTTAATAGGCGTAAAAATAGCATCCATGGGAATATACCCAAATGGAGCGTCTTTGGGTTTATTTTCCTCAGCCGGTACGTAACCGCGTCCTTTCACAATAGTCAATTCCATCTCCAGTTTGGCCGAAGGATCCATGGTGCAAATCAGCAAATCAGGGTTCATGACCTGAAAGGTATGGGTGGCCTTGCCGATCATCCCTGCCCTGAATTCCTGTTGATTTTTCAGGGAAATGTGTACTTTTTCGCTCGTCACTTCGCCTTCGGCAATCTTTTTCAACCTCACCTGTTTCAGATTCAGGATAATTTCTGTAACGTCTTCGGTTACGCCCTTGATTGTAGTGAATTCATGATCTACACCTTCGATTTTAACTCCTGAAATGGCATAACCTTCCAGTGAAGAAAGCAATACCCTGCGAAGGGCGTTTCCGATGGTTACACCATAGCCCGGCTCCAGGGGGCGGAATTCGAATTGTGCTTCAAAATCACTCGACTTCTGAAGCACGATTTTATCTGGTTTTTGAAAATTAAGGATTGCCATAGTCCAGACTACTTTTTTAAATAATAGATGATGAAATATTTATTTGGAATACAATTCAACGATCAGTTGTTCTTTAATATTTTCCGGAATCATATCCCGTTCCGGATAACTGAGGAATGTGCCTTTCATTTCTTTTTCATTCCAGTCAAGCCAGGTGAATTTTGGATTTTTACCTCTGAAGTTGCTGGTAATTGCTGAGTTGGCGGCCGATTTAGGTTTCAGGCCAATGATATCGCCTGGTTTAAGCTGGTATGAAGGAATGTTTACGATATGCCCGTTGACTGTAATATGTTTGTGTGAAACGAGTTGACGGGCTGCCGGACGACTGGGGGCCAGGCCAAGACGATATACGGTATTATCCAGTCGGGCCTCCAGTAATTTCATCAGGGTTTCGCCGGTAACGCCTTTCTGGCGGCTGGCTTCATAGAATAGCTTTTTAAATTGGCGTTCCAGCACGCCATAGGTATATTTGGCTTTCTGTTTTTCCCGGAGCTGCAGGGCATACTCACCCAGCTGCTTACGCTTGCGAGCCGCGCCATGCTGGCCGGGAGGAAGACTGTTCTTGGTTAAATATTTACCGTTACCCAGAATGGGCTCGCCGAATATTCTGCAAATTCTTGTTTTTGGACCCGTATATCTTGCCATGGATACTGATGTTTATGAATTCTAAGCTTAAATTCCTGCCCGATAACACTACACCCTTCTCTTTTTGGGTGGCCTGCATCCGTTATGGGGTAGTGGAGTCACATCTTTAATGGTATTGATTTCTATGCCAGCGCTGGCAATTGCCCGGATGGCACTTTCACGGCCTGCTCCGGGGCCTTTTACATATACATCGGCTTTTTTCAATCCAGCATCAACGGCTGCTTTCGCTGCATCCTGGGCAGCCAGCTGCGCCGCATAGGGCGTATTCTTTTTCGATCCCCGAAATCCCATTTTTCCGGCCGACGACCAGGAGATGACCTGACCTTGTTTGTTGGTGATGCTAATGATGATGTTATTGAAACTGGCTAAAATATGGACATCCCCATAGGGATCTACCTTTACCACCCTTTTGCGGGCTGTTTTTGCACTGCTCGATGTTGATTTGGCCATAACTACCGATATATTTCAGATGCGATAAATGACACGTTAGGATATGCGCGACAAAGCGCTCAAATTTTATTTCTTGGGTGCTTTCTTCTTACCGGCGACAGTTTTCCTTCTTCCTTTCCGGGTACGGGCGTTGGTACGGGTGCGTTGCCCTCTGACCGGTAAACCCTTTCTATGCCTCAAGCCTCGATAGCAACCAATATCCAGCAATCGTTTGATATTGAGCTGTACTTCAGAACGCAAAGCGCCTTCAACTTTAATTTCATTATTGATGATGGTTCGGATCTGGGTAAGCTCTTCGTCGTTCCAGTCTTTGACTTTTTTCTGAGGGTCTATGCCGGCTTTGTCTAAGATATAACGAGCCGTGGAGCGACCAATGCCGTAGATGTAGGTTAAGCCAATTTCTCCGCTCTTATTCCGGGGTAAATCTATACCTGCTATACGTGCCATATGGTGAATCGTTCGATTATGAAATGGGGTTATCCTTGTCTCTGTTTGAAGCGTGGGTTCTTTTTATTGATGACATAAAGTTTGCCTTTCCGACGCACAATTTTGCAGTCGGCACTCCGCTTTTTGATAGATGCTCTCACTTTCATAGCTGTGCAGCGTTTTAAATTATTTGTATCGAAATATGATTCGTCCTCTACTCAAGTCGTACGGGCTCATTTCCACCCCCACCTTATCACCGGGCAAAATTTTAATATAATGCATACGCATTTTCCCGGAAATGGTAGCAATGATTTCATGCCCATTTTCAAGCCTCACCCTGAACATGGCATTGGATAAAGCTTCCACAATAACTCCGTCTTGTTTGATGAGTGCTTGTTTGGCCATAAATTTTTAAGGACTGCAAAGATAGCATAATTATTTGAAAACAGGCAAAAATCAATGCGCCACCGCCTCATGTTCGCCAACCCAGCGGTAATAATCGGTATTGAGTGCCGGATTGTTTTGCTCGGCTTCTTCCACAATACTGAAATCGGAAAGGATTTCAGCTTTTTTCTTTCTCACGACAATGGTATGTTCATAATGTGCCGAAGGTTTATGATCCTGTGTGACTACGGTCCATCCGTCGTCGAGGTAATAGATTTTCCGCGTACCGAGGTTAATCATAGGTTCAATAGCTATGACCAATCCTTCCCGAAGCACAACGCCCGTTCCCCGTTTTCCGTAATTGGGCACCTGAGGTTCTTCATGCAATTCTCTGCCCACTCCGTGCCCCACCAGCTCACGCACCACACCATAGCCCCGCTGCTTTTCGGTATATTGCTGTATCGCGAAGGCGATATCGCCCACCCGATTGCCCGCAATAGCCTGCTCAATGCCTCTGTAAAGGGCTGTTTTGGTGGCGGCCATAAGGGACAGCACGGCTTCATCAACCCGACCGATGGCGAAGGTATAGGCACTATCGCCATGAAATCCATCCAGTAGCACTCCACAATCTACGGATACGATATCGCCTTCCCGGAGCTTGTACGCGTCGGGGATACCATGCACAACACGATCATTTACAGATACACAGCAGCTGGCAGGATACCCCTGATAGTTTTTGAATGACGGAATAGCACCTTGTTCGCGGATATAAGCCTCAGCAAGCAAATCTATTTCCCGGGTGGTCATGCCTGGTTTGAGGTGACGGGCGATTTCGGCAAGGGTTAGAGAAACCAATCTGGCACTCTTCCTGATGCGATCAATTTCTTCTTCTGATTTGTAAACTATCATACACGGACAAAATGTGCTGCCTTTTCAGGCGTTCAGGTTGTTGTCACTTGAGCGGTGCGCCCGGCAATTCGTCCTGATTTCATCAAGCCGTCGTAATGGCGCATCAAGAGCTGGCTTTCAATCTGCTGCAAGGTGTCCAGAATTACCCCCACGATGATAAGCAGTGAAGTGCCTCCAAAGAAACTGGCAAATACCGTATTTACGCCCAGGGCGTGGGCAAAGCCGGGCAATATGCCCACAATGGCCAGGAAAAAGGCACCCGGCAAAGTAATGCGATCCATAATGCTTCCGATAAATTCGGCTGTAGGCTTGCCAGGTTTTACACCCGGTATAAAGCCATTGTTGCGTTTCATTTCATCCGCAATCTGGGTAGGATTAAAAATGAGCGCAGTGTAGAAATAGGTGAAGATAATCACCATGAAGCCATAAATAAGGTTATACCAGAATGAGGTATAATCGCTTAAAGCGCGGATAAAACCACCCGTAGTACTGGTAGGATTGGTAAATCCAACCACAGTCATGGGTATGAACATAATGGCCTGGGCAAAGATGATGGGCATCACGCCGGCTGCATTTACTTTCAGGGGTAAGAACTGGCGTACACCGCCAATTTGCCGCGTACCGACAATACGTTTTGCATAATTGACCGGAACCTTTCGGGTACCCTGGACCAGCACGACCAGGCCCATCACCACCAGTACCAGAAAAGCAATTTCAATCAGAAAAATCAACAACCCACCGCCACCAGATGTATTTTTTGCATTGAACTCTGCCACGAGTGCATGCGGCAAACGAGCCAGAATACCGATTTCAATGATGATCGATGCCCCATTGCCTATACCTTTATCGGTGATTTTTTCACCCAACCACATCACAAACAAGGTGCCTGCCGTGAGCACTACAATAGTCGAGAAAGCAAAAAAGAATGGACTGAATTGAGGAAGAATCGCGGCACCAGATTGTTGCCTTAAATAAGTAACATAGGCCAGTGCTTGAAAAGCAGTCACCACCACCGTAAGCCAGCGGGTATATTGATTGATGCGCTTCTGACCGCTTTCTCCTTCTTTTTGCAATTTTGCAAAGGAGGGCACGGCAATGGTAAGCAATTGCATAGCAATAGAGGCCGAAATATAGGGCATGATACCCAGCGCGAAGATGGAAGCCCTACTGAACGAACCTCCAGCAAACATATCAAATAAACCCAACAGGCCTTTCTGGGCATTTTCAAGTGTAAGTAAGGCTGGATTAATTCCAGGAAGAATGATAAACGAACCGATACGATAAACAAAAATAAGTCCGAACGTATAGAGGATGCGCTTGCGTAGATCCTCAATGCTCCAGATGTTTCGTATCGTTTCGATCATTCTTTTCACGGCATTCCACTTTTATAGCCGATAATCAGGAAATCAACTGTAATTCACACCCTGCGGCTGCAATAGCTTTTTGAGCCTGTGCACTTACTGCATGAGCAACAAATCGAAGCCCCTTCGCGGTAAAGTTGCCTTTAGCCAGAATTTTTAAGCGCTCGTTGGGTTTCATTAATCCCGCCTGTTGTAATGCAGCAGGAGAAATCTCACCTAATCCATATTTTTCAACCCATCCATCCACCTGGTTGAAGTTCACGATCCGATAGGGTTGTTTTTCCGGATGATTGAATCCTCGTTTCGGCACCCGACGGTGCAGGGGCATCTGGCCACCCTCATGTCCTTTTTTGGTTTTATATCCTGAGCGAGATTGATGGCCTTTAGTACCTCTGGTTGAGGTTCCACCCTTGCCAGAGGCTTCTCCTCTTCCCAGACGTTTGGATTTTTTTACGGATCCGGCGGCAGGCTTTAGCGTATGTAATTGCATAAACAAGTTCGTTTAACAAAGTTAAGATTTATTTCACTTCACTGATGGGTTGCACACTAACCAGGTGCTGCACCTTCCGTATCATACCCAGAATTTGAGGGGTTGCTTCATGCTCCACGGTGGCATGCAGTTTTTTCAGGCCTAATGCCAACAAGGTTTTTTTCTGACGTTCCGGCCTATCTATTGCACTTCTGATTTGCGTGATTTTAATTTTTCCCATGGTTGAAAAATTAACTGGTTTTCGAAATGATGATAACGGTTTACTGCTGCACCGATATTATCCGTTAAATACTTTTTTCAACGAAATATGACGATCACGCGCCACCTGTATCGGTTCACGGAGCATGGACAGGGCCTTGAATGTGGCTTTTACTACATTATGCGGATTGGTTGAGCCCAGCGATTTGGTGAGCACATCCGTGATACCTGCACTCTCGAGTACGGCGCGCATAGAACCACCAGCAATCACACCCGTACCATGAGCAGCAGGCTTGATAAGCACTTTGGCAGCTCCTTCCTTAGCAAATTGCTCATGTGGAATGGTACCGTGTATGATGGGCACGCGGATGAGATTTTTTTTCGCATCATCGATACCCTTGTTGATCGCTTCCTGAACTTCCTTGGCTTTACCCAGCCCGTGGCCAACCACTCCTTTACCGTTGCCCACCACCACCAGTGCTGAAAAGCTGAAGTTTCTTCCGCCTTTCGTGGTTTTGGTAACGCGATTGATGGCGACCACTTTTTCTTTTAATTCCAGATCGCCTGCTTTTACCCGTTGGATGTGTTGTTTAGCCATATACCTCTATTCAAAATAAGTTAAGTTAAAACTGTAAACCCGCTGCACGTGCACCTTCTGCCAGTGCTTTCACACGGCCGTGATAAAGGTAACCTCCCCGATCGAATACGCATCGGGTAATACCCAGGGCCAGCGCTTTCTTTGCCAGGGCCTCTCCCACCAAATAAGACTTTTCCGTTTTGGTGCCCTTTTGAGCAGCTATGGCCTTATCGCGTGAAGAAGCCGCAGCCAGGGTATGGCCGGTTGTATCATCAATCAGCTGTGCATAAATGGAAGTATTGCTCCGAAATACGGACAGCCGGGGTCGGGTGGCTGTGCCCGAAATCCGTTTGCGAATACGAAGATGAATCTTTTCTCGTCTGGATAACTGTTTTTTCATATCAAACGTCCTGTTTTAGTGCCTTCCGGTCTGTGTCGGAAGAGCGAATCCAGGGGAAATACATGACTTTATTTACCTGCGCTCTTACCTGCCTTACGGCGCACGATCTCATCTGCATAGCGAATACCCTTACCCTTGTAAGGCTCGGGTTTCCGCAGGCTTCTGATTTTGGCGGCCACCGCGCCTAACAATTGCTTATCCGGGCTTTCCAGGATGATTTTCGGATTTTGCCCTTTTTCTGCTTCGGTTTTTACTTTTACTTCTTTAGGGATTTCCATCAGGATATTGTGTGAATATCCCACGGTGATGTCGAGCAGTTGTCCCTGTGCGCTGGCCCGATAGCCTACCCCCACGAGTTCAAGCTCTTTCCGAAATCCTTCGGTAACCCCTTTTACCATATTGGCCAGCAGTGCCCGGTAAGTGCCATGAAGCTCTTTATGCCGGATCTGATCGGTGGGTCGTTTTACCACAATTTCTCCCGATTGCACCAGCACCTGTATATCCCGATCTACAGCAAGGGATAGTTCTCCTTTTGGACCTTTTACGGTCACCTCATTAGCTGGTGAAACCTGTACGGTAACACCTGCTGGAATCTTCACCGGTATTTTTGCTATACGAGACATAATCGAAATCTTCTTCAGCTTTGAAACAATCAGCTTTCCATCAATAAACGACACATAGCACTTCTCCACCAATATGCTGAGCTCTGGCTTCTTTATCGGTCATCACGCCTCTCGACGTAGAGACGATGGCTATGCCCAGTCCGTTTTTCACTCTGGGCAAATCTTTAGGCTTGGCATATCGGCGAAGTCCTGGCCGACTTACTCTTTCCAGCATACGAATTGCCGGCTGGCGGGTCTGCGGATCATATTTCAGGGCGATTTTTATGATCCCCTGCTTGTTGTCGTCCTCAAATTTATATTTCAGGATATACCCTTTTTCGTACAGAATTTCGGTCATCCGCTTTTTCAGGTTGGAAGCCGGGATTTCCACTATCCGATGACCAGCCAGCTGGGCGTTTCGGATGCGTGTCAGGTAATCTGCTATGGGATCTGTGACCATCATTATTCAAATACAAATTTTAATTTTTACCATGATGCTTTTCTTACCCCAGGAATTTTTCCTTCCAGTGCCATTTCCCTGAACTTGATACGGGAAATTCCAAAATAGCGGATATAGCCTCTGGGGCGACCGGTAAGCTGGCAGCGATTCCGGAGGCGTACAGGCGAAGCATTTTTCGGAAGTGCATCTAAGGCCTTATAATCGCCTGCCGCTTTCAGGGCTGCTCGTTTTTCAGCGTATTTTGCTACCAGCCGTTCCCGCTTTTTTTCCCTGGCGATGATAGATTGTTTTGACATAGTGAATCAGGCTTTTGGATTTATATTTCGGAATGGCATTCCCAGCAATCTCAATAGTTCATATGCTTCTTCGTCTGTTTCAGCGGATGTAACGAAGGTGATATCCATGCCGTTGATCTTGCTTACTTTATCGATATCGATTTCCGGGAAAATGATCTGTTCGGTGATGCCAAGGGTATAGTTTCCTCGGCCATCAAATGATTTTTCGCTGATACCTCTGAAGTCGCGTACGCGAGGCAGGGCAATGGATATCAGGCGATCGAGGAATTCATACATGCGTACGCCGCGCAGGGTAACACGCACCCCAATAGGCATGTTACGACGCAGTTTGAAATTAGAGATATCTTTTTTAGCCAGCGTGGGTACGGCTCTTTGCCCCGCAATGCGCGTCATCTCTTCCACAGCTACATCGACCAGTTTTTTATCATTCACGGCTCCGTTCACGCCCTGATTCAGACATATTTTCAACAGGCGGGGTACCTGCATCACGCTGGTATAATGGAATTTTTCCATCAGGGCGGGTACCACTTCCTGGCGATACTTTTGCTGGAGCCTGGGAATGTAATGCGTTGTACTCATGGTTTTTATTTAATGATTTCACCAGATTTTTTCGAAATTCTCACGGGTTTGCCTTCTTCATCGCGCGAACGACTGATTCGGGTAGGGGCTCCGGCTTTGCTGTCCCAGAGCATGACGTTGGAGATATGAATAGGAGCTTCCATTTTAACGATACCTCCACGCGGGTTCTGTGCACTGGGTTTCGTGTGTTTGGTGACGATATTGACGCCTTCCACCAGCACGCGCTCTTTATCGGGATACACGGCCAGTACGCGACGAGGTCGAGTTCTATCTTTATCATCGCCGGCGATAACCACTACCTGGTCGCCTTTTTTGATATGAAATTTTGGTTTAAATCTCGTTTTCATGTATGCACATTTGCGGATAAAACGAATTCCTGCCTATTTTTAGGGGCGCAAAGATACGATTTTATAGCACTTCCGGTGCCAGGGAAATAATTTTCATATAGCCTTTATCGCGCAATTCCCGGGCTACCGGACCGAAGATACGGGTGCCTCTCGGCTCATCCATATTGTTCAGCAGCACAACGGCATTGTCATCAAAGCGAATGTAGGATCCGTCTTTTCTGCGAAGTTTGCTTTTTGTGCGCACGATAACAGCTTTAGACACGGTTCCCTTTTTAATGCCTCCGGAGGGGATAGCGTCTTTTACGGTTACAACAATTTTATCGCCAATACCTGCGTAGGTTTGTCCGGAGTTGCCCAGCACCCGGATGCAGAGCACTTCTTTAGCTCCGCTATTATCCGCCACTTTTAGTCTGGATTCCTGCTGTATCATGGTAAAAAGGTTTTAATACATAATTCATGAATGGCCGGGCAATGGGTTTATTGTGCGCGTTGAATGATTTCTACCAATCGCCAGCATTTTCTTTTGCTCAGTGGTCGGGTTTCCATGATGCGCACCACATCGCCGATCTGGCAAGTGTTGTTTTCGTCGTGTGCCAGAAATTTGGTGGTTTTCTTGATAAACTTCCCATAGATCGGATGCTTCACCCGGCGTTCCACACTCACCGTGATGGTTTTTTGCATTTTATTGCTGGTGACCACACCCACTCTTGTTTTTCTTAAACGTCGTTCTGCCATGATGTATGTTTATTGTTTATTGTTTTCAGGCTGAATGGCTGCTGTTTGCAGGGTCTGAAGCTGCCGGCGACGAAGTTCAGTTTTCAACCTCGCAATTTCCCGGCGTGTTTGCCTGATGCTCATCGGATTTTCCAGGGGGGAAATCGCGTGGCTGAATTTCAGTCGCTTCAAATGCAAAGTTTCCTCGGCAATTTTTTGCACGAGATCCTGATCGCTGAGCGCTTTTACATCGATTTTTGTCTTGGCCATGTCTTCAAAAAATTAATTATTGAGCTTCAAAATCAGGTCTCACCACAAATTTGGTTTTAATGGGCAGTTTCTGGGCAGCCAGGCGCAGGGCTTCCCTGGCTACATCCATAGGCACGCCATCAGCTTCGAACAAAATGCGACCGGGTTGTACCACGGCAGCCCAGTGGTCAGGCGAACCTTTCCCTTTACCCATTCTCACCTCCAATGGCTTTTTGGTGATGGGCTTATCGGGGAAAACACGAATCCAGATGTTACCTTCTCTCTTCATATGCCGGGTTAGCGCCACACGAGCCGCTTCAATTTGCCTGTCGGTGATCCAGTGCGGTTCCAGCGCCTTAAGGCCGAATGAGCCAAAGGCAAGCGTATAACCCCGCTGAGCCACACCTTTGATGCGGCCCTTCTGCATTTTCCTGTGCTTGGTACGTTTAGGTTGTAACATGATTTACATGCATTAGTTGATTCAAGTAATTTGTTATTTCCTTCTATCCCGCTCTCTTCCTCTGCGTTCCCTGCCATGATCGCGTGCCCCTACGAAGTTGGGATCCAGATCCCGTTTACCCAGCACTTCTCCTTTACAAATCCAGACTTTCACGCCAATTTTTCCATATACGGTTTGTGCAAACAGGCAGGCATAGTCAATATCCATTCTGAATGTATGCAGGGGTACCCGCCCTTGTTTAATTTCTTCGGAACGGGCAATTTCCGCACCTCCAAGGCGCCCACTCACCTTCACTTTGATTCCTTCTGCACCCATCCGCATGGTGGTAGCGATAGCCATCTTGATGGCTCGTTTATAGTTTACCCTGCTTTCAATTTGCCGGGCGATTGTTTCGGCAACAATACGTGCATCCGTTTCAGGACGACGGATTTCAAGGATATTAATCTGCACATCTTCTTTACCCGTAAGTTTCTTGAGTTCTTCCTTGATGCGATCTACCTCTCCGCCCCCCTTACCGATGATGATTCCGGGCTTGGACGTGTGAATGGTGATAATGAGTTTGTTTAAGGTTCGTTCAATCACTACGCGCGATATGCCTCCCCGACTGATCCGGGCATCCAGATAAGTACGGATTTTATGATCTTCGATCAGCTTGGGGGCAAAATCATGTTTATTGCCGTACCAATTGGAATCCCATCCCCTGATGATGCCTAATCTGTTGCCGATTGGATTTGTTTTTTGACCCACTTTTTCTAAAATTTTATGTTAGGATGCTGTTTGTTCGGATGCGGTTTCGGTTGTGGAAGCTGATGGGGTTGACGCTTGTGGTTGGGCAGCCAGCGCAGAATCCACCACGATAGTTACATGGTTGCTGCGTTTCCGAATCCGATAGGCCCTGCCCTGTGGGGCGGGTCTGAGCCGCTTTAGCGTACGGCCGCCATCCACAAAAATTGTCTTCACATAAAGCTTTGCATCTTCTACCCGTTCACCCTGATTTTTTTCCCGCCAGTTAGCAATAGCCGAAAGCAAGAGTTTTTCTAATGGTTTGCTGGGATGCTTGGGATTGAATTTTAAAATATTCAATGCAACTTCCACATCCTTCCCCCGAATCAGATCGGCCAGCAAACGCATTTTGCGGGGTGAACTGGGATAATTTCTCAAACGAGCTACAGCTTCCATGACCCGATGAATTATAGCTATGAATTATTGTTGCTTCTTATTGGAATGCCCTTTGAAATTACGTGTAGGAGCAAATTCTCCTAACTTATGACCCACCATAAACTCCGTAACATACACCGGAATAAACTTATTGCCATTATGTACGGCGAAGGTATGTCCCACAAAATCAGGCGTGATGGTGGATCGCCGGCTCCAGGTTTTGATGACGGCCTTTTTTATTACTCCCTCATTCATCAACTGCACTTTTTTCTCCAGTTTATGGTCGACGTAAGGTCCTTTTTTAATTGAACGAGCCATATCGTTTAAAACATTTTAGTTATGCTTGGTCAAACATTAGCTGCTCAGTTTCTGGCCATTTCTCCGCTGCAGGATAAGCTTGTTAGATGCTTTTTTCCTGGAACGGGTTTTCAGTCCTTTGGCGTACAGTCCTTTTCTGGATCTTGGATGACCGCCCGAAGCTTTACCTTCTCCACCACCCATCGGATGATCAACGGGGTTCATGGCTACACCTCGCGTTCTGGGTCGTATACCACGCCAGCGGTTGCGGCCTGCTTTACCCATCTGTTCCAGTGCATGGTCAGAGTTCGATACACTGCCTACCGTGGCATAACACTGACCCAGCACCCTGCGAATCTCTCCAGAAGGCATTTTCAGCACTACATATTTCCCTTCCTTGGCCGTCAGCTGGGCATAGGTTCCTGCACTGCGGGCGATGGCACCACCCTGACCGGGATGCAATTCAATGTTATGCACGATAGTACCCAGTGGCATATTCTTCAATGGCAGTGCATTTCCCACTTCGGGGCTTACCTCATCACCGCTCATCACAGTTGCACCCACCTGAAGCCCTTGTGGAGCCAGGATATAGCGTTTTTCTCCATCTGCATAAACCACCAGGGCAATAAATGCGCTGCGGTTGGGATCATATTCGATGCTCTTCACCGTAGCCGGAATATTTTTCTTATCCCGCTTAAAATCAATAATCCGGTAGCGCTTTTTATGACCACCTCCGATATACCGCATGGTCCGATGCCCCTGGGTATTACGCCCGCCGGTTTTGGAAATAGGCGCCAGCAGGCTTTTTTCGGGCTCATCGGTGGTTATTTCTGCAAAAGCATTTCCGATTCTCCATCGGGTGCCTGGTGTAACCGGTTTGAATTTCTTCAGTGCCATGGAATATAGTCCGTTTTACGCGCTAAACATTTGCATATAAATCAATCGACTCGCCTTCGGCAAGCGTCACCACTGCTTTTTTATAAGCCGGCTTTTTACCGCTGATTACGCCAGAAACCGTATAGCGATTCCTGCGTTTTCCGGGAATGATGCTGGTATTCACGTCTTTCACGGTAACGCCATAAAATTCCTCAACAGCTTTTTTGATCTGCAACTTGTTAGCCTTTCGATTCACCTGAAACGTGTACCGATTCAGCTTTTCAGATTGCTGATTGGATTTTTCGGTAACCAGCGGTTTAATTAAAATATCAACGGCTTTCATTGTGCTCATGTTTATTTAACATCAATTAGGCTGTCGCCACAGGTTCTGCTGCCTGCTGAAACATTTTTGCGGCCTGTTCGGTAAACACCAGGTAATTGGCGTTTAAAATATCGTAAGCATTCAGGTCTTTGAATGCGAGTCCATTTACGGTCGGCACATTCCGGAAAGAAAGAAATACCGATTCCTCATATTGAGGCGTCACAAACAATACTTTTTTCAATTCCGAATCAATCCCTAAGGCCTGCAATATGGCCACAAACTGTTTGGTTTTCGGGGGTTGAATGGTAAAATCTTCCACAATGCGGATAGCCTGTTCGGATGCCTTCACCGAAAGCGCCGAAACGCGCGCCAGATCTTTTTCTTTCTTGTTGAGTTTAATGGAATAATCACGAGGTTGAGGTCCAAATACAGTTCCTCCACCGCGGAAAAGGGGGTTACGAATGCTGCCCTTACGCGAGCCACCCGTTCCTTTCTGGCGATGGAGCTTGCGCGTTGAACCTTTTACTTCATTCCGGGCCTTTGTTTTATGGGTACCCTGTCGCTGAGCAGCCAGATATTGCTTCACGGCCAGATAAAGGACATGCTGATGAGGCTTTGCCTGAAATATCTGGTCGGGAAGCTCTACGGTTCTACCGGTTTTTTCACCTGCTATGTTGAATACTTCTAACTGCATATCATTTTTCGATTAAAACAATGGAACCATTGTGACCCGGAACGGATCCACTTACCAGGATATAATGTTGTTCAGGAAATATTTTCAAAATCCGAAGGCCTTTTACCTTCACCCGTTCATTTCCCATGCGACCGGCCATGCGCATGCCTTTTAATACCCGGGAAGGAAACGAGGAGGCACCAATGGAACCCGGTGCGCGGCTGCGGTCGTGCTGGCCATGGGTTGATTCACCAACGCCACGAAAATGATGGCGTTTCACCACGCCCTGAAATCCTTTTCCTTTGGAGGTGCCAATAACATTCACGATTTCTCCTTCCTGAAAGATATCGCATGTAATCAGTTCGCCAACCTGTTTCTGAATGTCGGGATCGCGTATTTCCCGGATGTATCGCTTGGGAGAAGTGTTGGCTTTCGCGAAATGCTGTTTCAGTGGACGAGGGGTATTTTTTTCTTTTCTTTCCCCGAAAGCAATCTGAAGCGCGTGATAACCATCCGTTTCAGGCGTCTTAACCTGGGTTACGACACAGGGACCAGCCTCAATGATGGTACAGGCTGTTTGCCGGCCATCGGCTTCAAAAATGCTGGTCATTCCCAATTTTCTGCCAAGAATTCCTTTCATGTTATTCGTTTTTCAGCGCTCCGTTCCCTGGTTTCCCGGGCGAAAGGGATCAGCTTTTAAAAGCCACCCCATACGGAGTTGAGACCAATTCAATACTTAAGCCTTTATTTCCACATCCACTCCCGACGGCAAATCAAGCTTAGAAAGCGCATCTACCGTGCGTGACGAGGATGTATAAATATCTAACAAACGTTTGTGGGTGCACAGCTGGAATTGTTCACGTGATTTCTTATTCACATGGGGTGAACGCAACACAGTGAAGATTTTCTTTTCTGTGGGCAGGGGAATAGGACCCGTAACCACGGCTCCCGTGCTTCTCACGGTTTTTACAATTTTTTCGGCCGATTTGTCGACCAGATTGTGATCGTAAGATTTCAACTTAATGCGAATCCGCTGTGCCATAATCAAACGATTTTCCCATTGTAATTTGGGACGGCAAAGGTAATAGGATTTTTTGAAAATGACAAAAACAATAGCCTTATTGCCCGTTTTTGCCCACCCTGAGACGGTAAGTAATGCCTATGAGCAACACCACCAGCCCGGCATACGCAGCAAAGATACAGGCATACCAGACTTCAGGTGCGAGATGTGTTTTCCGTAACAGGTAAGGCGTGAGCAGCAATCCTTCCGTGCTCAGCCAGAGCAGATAATACAGCCCGTAGGAAAAGAATTTTCTTTGAACCCCGGCCATAACCCATATAAACGGCGTGTAAATGCCCAGGAATAAAAAATGCAGATAGGCCATCAACCAGAACCGCTGCGTAATGACCAGATGGCTTAATGGCGGAAAACTTCCCGCAATCTGCAGAATGAATTTCAGCGTCATGGCAGCCATGAGCATCCAGCCCAGACTTTGCTTAAAATTTTGCAAATCTTGTTTTACCCAGATCAGCCATACGCCGAGCTGCATCGCAGATCCCATAACCGCCAGCCACGACCATAACCACCACTCGTGCACGTATAACACGGCATGGGCAAACGTGAGCACCGTACCCGCCGCCATGGCATAAAGATGGAAGTTTTTGACCCGAACAAGTGGAAGCCACAACGCAAGCAAAAGGTAAAAGAATACGCCGTTATACAAAAAGTGTAAATAATAAAACAGGGATAGCTGATAAAATGCGGTATGCTGGAGTGCATAAGCTCCTCCTGCTTTTGCAGATAAATAACCCAGCATCAAAGGGCCGAGGGTGCAGAGAAACTGAAAAGCCACGGCCAGCCTTACAAGTAATACAAATTTTTCAGCAAATGCATGGACAGTTGAGAAGGCTTTTATCCGAATCCATATCAAACCTGCAAGCACATCGGAAACAATAAGATGCAAAGAAGAAAATGCGATTGCAACGGGACCATAACCCTGAAAAGGGAAACTGACCAGCATTCCCGCTACGCCTATTTGCAATAAGCCGATACAAATTTTCTCGACACGTGAAATTGTGGGGAAGCATTTCCGGTAAAGCAATAATAACAGGGCATTATCAATCCACCCCAGCAACAGGGTATGTGAATGGGCATGCAACCAGTAATGAAATGAAATGGGAAAGGGTTTCACAAAATAAAATCGCAGAGCCAGTCCAATGATCGCACCACATAAAAGAAACAGGCGTGAAACGACCCACCAACGATTAATGATACGCCCATGCGTTATGGCCATGACAGCACTTGATCTCATACAATTCCCTGAAACATCAAAAATCTTTTTTTGAAGTAATGCGGAGATATCGCCATAAAGGGAATATAAGCCAGATGATATATCCGGCCAGCACCCACACCATGCCTCCAGATGTACCTAAAACCGATTGAATGATGGCACCTGTATATCCAAGCAATGCAGAAATATCGAGATTTGAGATTAACAAAATGCGACTCAAATCTATCGGATTCAGGATGCTGGCTATAAGTGCAAATGTTTCAAGCGGATAATCTTCGAATGCAATGACGGCAATCAAAAAAAATGCATCATATAAAATCGTCATCACAAGCCAGATAAGCAAACCCTTACCCAGACCCAGGAGTTTGTTATCATTGGCGAATACCACCCACATCGCCATACCTGAAAAAATTACAGAAAGCACAACTCCACTCCCTAATAAAATTCCAAAAGCAGATGCAGAACCTGTACTGAATATGCCGGCAAAAAGAAATGGTATGCCCATTCCCGCTGCAAAATAGATAACCAGCACAAGTGCCAGACTCAGGTAATATCCCATAAAAACTTGCCTTCTTGATATGGGATGTGATAATACCCATGCAATATATTCCCTGATCTGGTAGCCATACATAATACCCAGCACAATAGATAATAGAGGAATCAGGTACAATACCAGATACATCATGCTGATAATCACCTTTGTGAAATCTCCAATTAAATAAATCATGACCGATGTAATGCAAAAAAATATAGCACCATATCCTATCATCCATTTGCTTCTTAGCAGATCCATGAATCCATATTGCATTACTTTTCTCATACTTTTATTTTTTCCTGTTGATGCATTAATAATTTTGCAATTGCTTCTTCTATATCGGATGCTTGATATGCATCAACTAACTGATCTACAGTGCCATGAAAATGAATCTTACCGGAAAGGAGAAAATATATTTCATCGGCAACGGTCTGTACAAGATGCGGAACATGGGTGGTCAACACGATTATTTTGCCACGCTGCTTCTCCTTTAGTAGAAACTCCTTCAACCTGAGCTGTGATACCGGATCAAGTGCCGCGGTGGGTTCATCAAGCAGAAACAATGGAGCATCGTACATCAAGCATGTGGTTAGATTTACCTTTTGTTGAGTACCACCTGAAAGATTACGAAATGATTGTTGAAGATAAGGGGCCAGACCAAACATTTCGATGATGGCTTCCTTTCGTTGAGCCTTTCCGCGGAGAAGCTCGGTAAGCCTTAATAGTTCCTGCACTTTCAGGTTATCCGGAAAACGGGCAATCTGGGGAAGATAGCTTACCAATTTACGGTACTGATTGCTGGCACGTACAGACTCATGGTTGATATACACATCCCCATTATCGGGTAAAACAAGCCCCATGCAAATCTTCAATAAAGTAGTTTTCCCGGAACCGTTCGGACCAAGAATAGCATAAATGCCCGCCTTCTTGATGGTCATATCAATACAATGCAACACCTGACGATGCCTGTAAGCCTTATGCAATTGTTTGATTTCAATCATGCTGATCAGGTTTCATTAAAGGTTTCGGATCGACAAGCTGAGATGGGGTTATAACAGGGATTACGGATTCAGCTATATCCAGCAATTTTTCAAGCAGGCTTCTCAACAGCACAATGGAAATGCCATATCGCATCACGACATAAGCAAACATATTCATCGGATGAAAGGGTACATCTCCTATTCCATCTTTATTCAGATCGTATCCGCTATAATCACTCCAGTAGTTTTCGTAGAAACGATTATCCTGTATGTTTGGAGTTAATGAAGCCACATCAAATGAGTTCTGTAAGAAATTATTACCTGCAAACTGGTTATCTGTCGAACTACCCGTAATCCGCACAGCCCAACCATTCGATTGAAAAATATTTTTGATCACATTCAGCCGGGTGCACTCTTCCATGAATATACCAACGGTGTTGCTATTGAAATCATTTTGCCTGATTTCCGAATCATGAATTTCTTTTAACAACAAGCCGTATGCATTGGTACCATAATTATGTATGAATGTGTTCTTCATCATGCTGATATCGTGTGAATACATTACGGCCACTCCTGCTCCATTCGATTGAAAGGTATTTCCAACATACGCGTCGTGATTGGAAAACATAAAATGCATGCCATAACGAATATTATCCCTGCTGATATTTCCGACAATTCTACTGTTGTTTGTGAATTCAAGGTAAATACCATCCCGATGATGTAAAACTACATTATGAATCAATTGCACGCTATCGCAATACCAGAGATGGATACCATTTGCAGCGTTAAATTCGTTCGTTCCCGATCCATCAAAGTAACTGTTTTCGATTAAGATATGATTACTCTGGTAGGCATAAATACCAAAGTAAGATTGATTAACCCTTAAATGAACAATACGAACATCTGATGATTTCGTAATAGAAATAGCAGCCCTATCTTCCAGATAACTTATTCCCGTATGCTGCATGATGATATTCTCGATAAGTACATGAGTTGCCTGAATTTTCCACATTCCTGTTTTTCCCATCCCGTCTAAAACCGCATGCTGACCGATGATGGCCAACGGTTTTGTAATGACATAAGCACTATCCATCCGGAATGTTCCGTTAAGCAAAAGCGTATCGTACGGATGCGCCATACGCAGGGCCTCATCAATAGTGCGCACACTGCAGGAAGCACAAACCCGGATTTGCCTTGCTTCAATCCTGCCAGTCAGCATTACGAAAAATAAGAATAGAGAAACATGTTTCATATTCAAACCCTTATGGCAATTCACATCGTTTAATTTCTCCTCCGTATAGCTTTTGTGCTTCTTTTGCCTGCTGCTCGTTTTGAAAGGCGGCTATGCCCTTACCCATCGGGCTATGCAGCTGATCACTCTGTAGAAGAAAGGCCTGTTTGGCAGGAATTAATGTACCAGGATGATTAAAATCGACAAACAATACCCAGGCAAACGATTCATGCGTGCGATGATAGAAATTGTCCAGGCATTCTGCTGCATCAAACTTATATACCTTTCCTTTTGATGTAATCAGTTCGCCACCAAAACGATTGTCTACTATCGTCATCCGACAGAAATCACAACTATCGTATCCATATCGAATAGGCTCGGGCCCGGACTTACATCCCGATATCAGCACAATAAACACTATTGCAGTTAGACAATTTTTCATCGATTCAATTTTTAATGATGCAACACAACAGATGCCTGTGATGAATCGGCAGGCAGTAAATCATGATGATTGATTTGTTCTTTTACGGATGTCGATCGGCAGCAAATGAAAGCCGCGAAACCAAGTATAATAGATACAAGCATGAATCCTGCCGCCCATTCCGGTAATGAAATCGCCGTAAAGTTGAGCAAATGCTTTACTCCGATCAAGGGCGGTTGATAGGCCATACCCGGCACTTTAATGGGTGCTTTGGGATCGAGATGATGACCATAATCATATTCCCAGCGATAGAAATCATAAATAGCCATTACACTTAATAATGCATACACGAACGCCCACGCCAGATACATCCATCTTTTTTTCATCAACCAGGCCATTATACCTAAAAAAATGATTCCCGCTAATGCGTATGGGAAATAATGTAATTCCGGTACTGCATGTGGATCAATATCTTTCATGCCGACATAATGATTCAGGATATTGATATTTTGCAAAGTATAGGCATCATCTCCGGTGATTTTATGAATCCAGATATACATTCTGATGCCCTGCGGATATTGAGGCGCATACAGGGTAATCTTCCACAACGGGAAGAAATAGATGAACACGGAAGATATCACAGCACCCAACATGAATACATGGGCTATTCCTTTCTTACCAGGAGCCATGATATGACGAAGTGTTTTCATGATCTGCAAATTTGATTGATGAATGAGATCATTCTTTACCCGTTGACCATGAAAGGGCTACCTGTTCGGCAGGTGCTGATACGCGAATATATCCCTGCATTTCCTGATGCAATGCAGAACAAAAATCCGTGCAATAAAACGGAAATACGCCTACGCGTTGCGGAACCCATTTTAAGGTTTTGGTTTGTCCGGGCATCAACAACAATTCGGCATTGTCGCGATTGCCTTCTACCGCAAAACCATGCGCAGCATCCCAGTCCTGTTCCAGATTGGTTAGATGGAAATATACCGTATCACCCAGATGAATGCCTTCAATATTATCCGGTACAAAATGGCTGCGTATTTCCGTCATATACACATCTATTCTACGCCCGTTTCGTACCACCCTGGCTTCTTTTTCTGTTTTTGTTACATACGGATTGCGATTGTTGGCCAGGCTGTAAATCTTATCCGATTGAGGCATGAGTATACTGGCCGGAATGGCCTGTGCATAATGCGGCTCACCAACGGTGGGAAAATCGAGTAATAATTTCATTTTATCACCCGAAATATCAAACAACTGGGCAGACTGACATAATTCCGGGCCAGTGGGTAAGTACCTGTCTTTCGTAATTTTATTCAATGCCACTAAATATTTACCCCAGGGTTTGCGAGAATCTCCACCCGGTATCATCAGATGGCCGGGAGAATAAAAAGTAGGCTGGCGATCTTCAACCTGCCAGGTGCCTAATTTCCATTTTACCACTTCAGATGAAATAAAAAATGTAGTATAAGCATTTCCTTTATCATCAAACTCCGTATGCAGAGGGCCTAATCCTCCACTCTTCACAATACCTGCCAGTGTGGCATCGAATTTCAACACAGGAATTCCATTCACTTCACCATCAAATTGTTTTTGTTGAATGGCCTGTTGCATTTTATCGAAGCTAAATACGGAAAGATCAGCATTGAGCTTCCCATTGGCCACAATGTAATTTCCGGATGGATCTACATCCACGCCATGTGGTGATTTAGGTGCGGGAATCAGATATACCAGACCCGGGCATTCGGCTGGAATCAATACTTTTACGCCCTGATGTACAAATGAACGTGCGGTTTGTGTGCTGGTATCGAAACGATTGTCATAGTAGGTACCGGGCATTTGATGATACTTGCCCTGCTGAATATATGCTTCGGCTTTTTTCCAGTTGATGGCTGCCACAAAATCTTTATCTTTCTGTGAAGCATTCACTTCAAGCAGGGTATGTGCTTCTTCTGAGTTATAACAGGTGAAAAACACCCAATCTTTCGATTTACCTTTTCCCGCATGTGCCAGATCATAATCAAAGCCAGGCATGACAACCTGGAATGCCAGATCCATATCGCCTGATGGTTCTACTTTAATGAAAGAAAGCACGCCCTTAAAATTCTTTTTATAGGAATCGATAGGGACATCCTGCTGTGGTGTAGGCACGCTGAAGCGTGTTCCGGCTACCACATACTCCGTATTTTCAGTAACAAAAGGGGAACTGTGGTTGCCCGCACTGTTGGGAATTTCAATGGTTTCCACGGTTTCGAATGTCTTCAGATCAATTCTTGCCACGCGTGGTGTATTGTTGGCATTGATAAACAACCATCTTCCATCGGGAACGCCATTGGTTTGCGACAATTCCGGATGATGCGCATCATCCCAGGGAATGAATCCATACGAAGTCATCAACAGTGGTTTGGTTTCTTCACTGTAACCATATCCGTTTTCCGGATTTTGTGAAAAAACCGGGATGATTTTAAATAACCTGCCAGATGGCAATCCATATACACTTACCTGTCCACTGTATCCGCCCGACATGAATGCATAAAACTCATCGTATTTACCCGGGGCTACATATACCCGCTGTGCAGCCTCCTGCGCATTGATGGCACCAGCTTCGGAGGAACGACGGGCCTGGCATGAAGCGAGCAGCAAACCTGCCATGGCTATGATTCCCGGTAACAAGGGAATCACCTGCGTCGTTGGTCTGGAAAAAATAATCGGTTTCATATGCATAAAATTTTATCTGGATGAAGAACTATCGTCAATGGAACGAAGATATTCGAGTAAAGCACGTGCATCATCTTCACTGAGATGAAGATTAGCCATTACAGCACCATTGCTTTCATTTACGAGCTGTTTGGCAATGGGGTCCTGCTGAATCATGACATCGGGATTGAGGATCATGTTCATAATCCATTCAGGAGCCTGTCGTTTAGTAACACCTTTTAATGCAGGGCCTATATAACGGCTTTCGATTCGATGACATGCCGTACATTTTTCGTTGAAAATAACCTCACCTTTCTTTGCGAGCTCAGATTGAATAGGTCCGAGTTGAACGGATTGCACCGGACCAATGCCCTTGTCGTCAAGTGGATTGGCTTTTGATGCTGATGCGGAAGGCGTTTCGGTACTTGCTGCTTGCTGTTCACTCGTGGAAGAGGAATGACAGCCAACGAACCAGAAAGCAGCAATCAGGAATAAAAGAGTATTTAATCTTTTTTTCATAACCATGAAGTTTTTGAATGAACATCACAAAACTATTAGCCTTCACGCTGCTGATTGATGACGAACGTCATCAAAGCATGATGATTTTTATCATTTTTTTCAGAAATGAAAAAACCCGCCTGGATCAGGCGGGTTTGAATGTGTTATGAGATAGCATGATGTGAGGATTATTCTACGCTCACCTTACCTTTGGCTTTAGCGATGACTTCCTCGGCAATATTAGCCGGTGCGGGAGCATAATGGCTGAATTCCATGGTTGAGGTAGCACGACCAGAAGTAAGAGAACGCAGCTGGGTGACATAACCAAACATTTCGCTTAGCGGCACTTTAGCTTTGATCACCTGAGCGTTATTGCGGCTGTCCATGCCTTCGAGAATGCCTCTGCGTCGGTTCAAATCGCCGGTTACATCACCCATGTACTGGTCGGGCGTAATCACTTCCACCTTCATGATAGGTTCCAGCAAAATGGGTTTTGCTTTTTTACCGGCTTCCCGAAATCCGCTCCGGGCACAGAGTTCAAACGACATGGAGTCAGAATCCACTTCATGATAACTTCCGTCATACACCCGCACCTTCATATTATCAACCGGATAACCTGCCAGCACGCCTGTTTCCATAGCCGATTCAAAACCTTTTTGAATAGCCGGGATATATTCTTTGGGGATGGCGCCGCCAAAAATATCATTAACAAACTGAAAATGCTGTCCTGGATTGTTTTTCAGCCATTCTTCATCAGCAGGGCCCAGCTCAAAAACGATATCCGCATATTTACCGCGACCACCCGTTTGCTTTTTCAGGATTTCTCGATGCTGCACGGTGGTTGTAAATGCTTCTTTATAGGCCACCTGTGGCGCACCCTGATTCACTTCCACCTTAAATTCCCTGCGCATACGATCGAGAATAATTTCCAGATGCAGCTCACCCATTCCTTGCAAAATGGTTTGCCCGGTTTCCTCATCGGTTTTCACACGCAGGGTAGGGTCTTCTTCCATCAACTTGGCAAGCGCCATACTCATTTTATCGACATCGGCCTGTGCTTTAGGCTCAATAGCTACGGCAATCACCGGTTCGGGAATAAACATACTTTCCAGCACAATGGGATGTTCGGGATCACTCAGGGTATCACCGGTTTTAATATCCTTAAAACCTACAGCAGCACCGATATCGCCAGCTTCGATAAAGTCGATGGGATTTTGCTTATTGGCGAACATCTGCAGGATTCGGCTGATGCGCTCATTGCGACCGGTACGGTTATTCAACACATAGGACCCGGCATCGAGATGTCCCGAATAACAACGGAAATAAGCCAGCCGACCCACAAACGGATCGGTCATAATTTTAAAAGCCAGTGCGGCAAAAGGTTCTTTGGGATCGGTTTTGCGAATAACCTGTTCCCCGGTTCGCGGATCCACACCTTTTACAGCAGCAATATCAATAGGACTAGGCAGATAGCGTACCACCGCATCTAACAGGGTCTGCACGCCCTTATTTTTAAATGCACTCCCACAAAGCATGGGTACAATGCTCATATCAATGGTAGCTTTGCGGAGTACGGCATAAATTTCATCGTTGGTGATGGAATGTGGATCTTCAAAATATTTTTCCATCAATTTTTCATCATATTCTGCTACGGTTTCGATGAGGTGATTACGCCATTCTTCTACTTCTTCTTTCATATCATCGGGAATGGGCACTTCCTGGTAGGTCATACCCAGGGTGGCTTCATCCCAGATGATGCCCTTCATTTCCACCAGATCCACAATACCTTTAAAATTATCTTCGGCTCCAATGGGCAATTGCAGGGGAACAGACTTTGCCCCCAGCATTTCACGAACCTGACGTACTACATTTAAAAAATCGGCCCCTGCGCGATCCATTTTATTCACAAAACCAATGCGGGGTACATGATAGCGATTGGCCTGACGCCATACGGTTTCGCTTTGCGGTTCCACGCCATCCACGGCCGAGAACAAAGCTACCAATCCATCGAGCACACGCATGGAACGCTCAACTTCCACGGTAAAATCAACGTGGCCCGGGGTATCGATAATATTAAATTTATATTGTTTGGTTTCTGGAATGGCCTGTCCCTGTACAGTGGGAAATTTCCAGTAACAGGTCACCGATGCGGAAGTGATCGTGATACCCCGTTCTTTCTCCTGCTCCATCCAGTCGGTAATGGCAGCACCTTCGTGCACCTCACCGATTTTGTGGGTCATGCCGGTATAATAAAGAATACGTTCGGTAGTTGTGGTTTTACCGGCATCAATATGAGCCGCAATGCCGAAGTTGCGTTGAAATGTTAAATCTGCCATAAACAATTCACTAAAAATAAAACGATAAAGAACAGCTGAATGCAAAAAATTTATTTATATGTAAACAGCATGTGTAGGTGCTGTTGCCGGGTATCGATTCATCAAATCCGGAAATGAGAGAAGGCCTTGTTGGCCTCTGCCATACGATGGGTATCTTCTTTTTTCTTAAAGGCACCTCCTTCACCTTTACTGGCCGCGATAATTTCAGCTGCAAGTTTTTCGGCCATGCTCTTCCCATGGCGTTCCTTGGCATAACTGATCAACCACTTCATGCTGAGCGAAATTTTGCGATCCGGCCTTACTTCCGTAGGTATCTGAAAGGTAGCACCACCTATTCTACGGCTTCTCACTTCAATAGCCGGCATCACATTACTCAATGCACGTTTCCAGACTTCATATCCATCTTCTCCGGTTTGTTGCGTAACCAGGTCTATGGCCTGATAAAAAATTTTGGAAGCGAGGCTTTTTTTACCCCGGCGAAGAATATTGTTGATGAACCGGGTAACCATTTCGTCCTGAAACCGGGGATCAGGCTGCAAGGGACGCTTTTTAGCAGCTTGCTTTCTCATGGATTGAAATTTCTATGACGTTATCGTTGAATTATTTTTTAGCCTTTTCCTTTTTGGTGCCATATTTCGAACGGCCTTTTTTCCGATCCTTTACTCCGGCCGTATCCAGGGCTCCACGCACAATATGGTAGCGCACGCCGGGTAAATCTTTTACACGACCACCCCTCACCAGCACAATGGAGTGCTCCTGCAGATTGTGTCCCTCACCGGGGATATATGCAATAACCTCTACCTTGTTGGTCAACCTCACCTTTGCGACCTTGCGCAGCGCAGAGTTAGGTTTTTTGGGTGTGGTTGTGTACACACGGGTGCATACACCTCTACGTTGCGGACAACCATCCAGTGCTCTGGATTTAGATTTGGCTCGAACAATCTCCCTGCCTTTTCTTACAAGTTGCTGTATCGTTGGCATGTTCCGGAATTAAGGTTGCTTGTTTAAAATCTTTTTTGGGATGGCAAAGGTATGATTATCTTCCAAAATAAACAAAACCCGGCCATGCCGGGCTGGTTATATCAGCATATTTCCTTCACGTTGACGGCAAACATCGCACCATGGATTGATGCACGTACAGGCTTCAAACCTTCACATTCCAGCCATAGCGGTCGGGTAATTTACCCACCTTGATATCGTTTAATTTTTGCAGAATGGCTGGAGCAATTTTCCACTGAGCAATATCAAATACAATGTGATGATCGCGATAGGTGAGCTCACTCACATAACTGATGCTGGCAGCTGTTCCCGTTCCGAATATTTCTTTAAGCTGACCTTCCTGATGTGCACGAACCACCTCATCTATGCTAATCGGACGTTCCTCTACCTGTATGCCTTCGTCGTGCAGCAGCGTGATGACACTACTGCGGGTAACGCCCGCCAGAATGGTACCTTCTGTGAGATCAGGGGTGATGGCTGTATCGCCAATGATCACAAATACATTCATGGTACCACATTCCTGCAAATAACGATGGTGGATGCCATCAGTCCATAAAATTTGATCATAGCCCATTTCCTGCACTTCGCGAGTAGGTTTCAGGGAAGCAGCATAATTGCCGGCAGTCTTTGCATAACCCGTACCTCCCGGAAATGCCCGTACATATTTATCCTGCACATATAATTTCACAGGTTTATTGTAATAAGCCCCTGCCGGCGAAGTAATAATCATGAAACGATAGCGCAGCGATGAGCGCACCCCGATGTATTCATCCATGGCGATCATGAAGGGCCGAATGTATAACGAACTATTGGGCTGCTGGGGTACCCATGCACGATCCAGATCCACCAATTTCTTCATCCCATCAATGAAGATTTCTTCCGGAACTGCAGGCATATCCAGCCGGTCTGCCGAAAGATTAAAGCGTTTGAAATTGTCATAAGGCCTGAAAATAACCACATCTCCCTGTTGTGTGCGATAGGCTTTCAATCCTTCAAAGATAGCCTGACCATAATGCAAGGTGGCATTAGACGGACTGATTGAAATGGGTTGAAAAGGTACGATTTCGGGCTGTTGCCATTGTCCATCGGCAAAATCAGCAACCAACATATGATCGGAGAAAATTTTCCCGAATCCAAGTCGGGTAAAGTCCACTTCCTTAACTCGACTTCTCGTCACGGGTGTGATCTTCAATTCATGTAAAACAGAAGTTGATTCCATTGTTGAATGTGGTTTAAATTAGATACCGTTTTTTATGACCTTTGCAATTTAGGATTTTTTCATGGAACCCAATGGAACGTTTGATACATGACCCAATGCCAGATCGCATGGATGCGTATTTTCTGGCACAGCTTTTTACTGGGCCCCTGTTCATTGCCGAGCAAACAGGGTCTTCGGTAACGCATACCCATTCCCGGAATGTAGTGGTGCTGATCCAGGCTATTGAGCAGATGCCTCCGTTGCAAAAGCTTTTGCACGACATTCTTCAATCATGCAAGCTTAATCCCCCGCAGGATACCATTATTCAAGCGGTTGAATCGGGCACTACCTGGAGCTGGAAGCAAATTCAGCAAACCTGGAACCCAGCAGTGTTGCTATTATTTGGAATAATGTTAAATGATCTCGGTCAATCGACGCTATCTCCATACCAACCCGCTACAATCGATCAAGCTCATGTGTTGTATGCAGATGGACTGGCCGCGTTGCATGAAGATAAATCCCGCAAGAAATTACTCTGGCAGGCCCTGAAACGCATTTTCTTTTAACGCATGGTATGATATGCCTACCCTGATATTTGCCACACATAACCCACATAAATTACAGGAGGTTCGCTCATTATTGCCGGTATCTATTCGGGTGTTGAGTTTGCAGGATGTTGGCTACAGGGATCCGATACCTGAACCTTATGATTCGCTGGAAGAAAATTCCCGGATCAAAGCCCTGACGATTTACGAAGCCTTGCAACAGGATTGTTTTGCAGAGGATAGCGGGCTGGAAGTTCAGGCGCTGCAGGGTGCGCCCGGAGCACGATCGGCCCGATTCGCGGGTGAAAACGTCAGCGATGCCGAGCACATCGCACTGCTGCTTGCACGTATGGCGGGAATTAGCCATCGTGAAGCTCAATTTCGCACCGTGATTACACTGATCTGGAAAGGAAAATTGTTTCAGGTACAGGGTATCTGTAAAGGATATATTACCGCTACACCCCGCGGCCGGGAAGGTTTTGGATATGATCCGATTTTCATTCCAGAAGGCAGCCAGCAAACATTTGCGGAAATGCATCTGGATGAAAAAAATCAATTCAGCCATCGGGCGAAAGCCATCCGGGCGTTGTGTGAGCTCATTAACCGGCTGAGTCCTGAATCATCTATACCATGAGCAGAATAAAATTGCATGTTCCGGCAAACCTACCTTATGTAACGGAAATTCCTGTTCGCATACAGGATATCAACTATGGCGGTCATCTCGGGCATGATGCACTGATCAGCATTTTACAGGAAGCCCGGCTGCAGTTTCTCCAAACACTGGGTTGCACCGAACTCGATGCCTGCGGCACGGGATTGATTATGGGATACCTGTCGGTGGTATATCTGCAGGAAGGACATTACGGCGATCTGCTGCGGATTGGTATGGGTGTTCGTGAAATGCAGCGCGTTACTGTGGAATTCTGTTACGCAGTATCAGCCATTCGTTCCGGACAGTCCGTACCGCTTGCAGAAGCAATTACGGGGATGGTATGTTTTGATTATGCAAATCGCAAGGTACAAGCCGTGCCTGCGGAGCTGAAAGATAAGCTGAACCCCTATCGGGTGATGAGCTCACCATCCTGAGCATGCAGGTTCTAACCCTGTTGTTTAGCTGGGATCTGAATGCTGCAGGGCATATTCAATCTGCACCAATTCTTCTTCCAGCACGCATAACTCTGTGAGGATATAGTCGCGAAGGGAGTCGTGAGCATGAGCCTGAAGAACGAGTTTTAAACGATTGATTTCGGAAGTTAATTTCTGTTGTTCGGCAATGAGCGCACGTTTACTCAACAAATCCGAGGAATGGGATTGACCCACCTGTGGCTTGGTTGGTTCCATAGGAAACAGCTTTATGGTTAACTTATTGAAGTAAAGGTATAATTTTTTTTCTGTAAAATTCAACTTGCGCAATAAGCAGTGTAAATGCGCCTGAAATGTTCCGCTATGGCGGGATATCCAAAACGCGTGCGGGCCTCAAGGGATATGGCTATCCGATCAAAATCATCAATCCTGTTCGCAATATCTAACAAGGCATCCGATAAGGCCTGCAAATTGTTGGGTGGAATCAGTCGTCCATTCCGTTCATTCACCACTTCGGCTATGCCGCCCACAGGTGGGGCAACAACAGGCAATCCACAACATAAAGCCTCCAGCAAGGCACAGGGCTGGTTTTCATAATCACTGTACAGGACAAATACATCGGCATGCTGCAGGTGCATAGCCACTTCCGGAGGCTTTAACCAGCCAGTAAAATAAATCCTATGTGCATAAGGGCTTTGCTGCCATCTATTCTTTACATCGTTCCTGATGGGGCCTACCAGGAGCAACCGCCATTCAGGCAATCGGGGGGCTACTTGCTCAAAAGCAGCAATAATTGTCCCGGGCCGTTTGTGAGGCTGTAAATCAGATACATGAATAAATGTGCGGAATTCGCGATGATAGCCAGCTTCCCGGTAGGTGAATTGCGATGTATCCACTGCATTGGGCAATACATACACCTGTTTGCGGCCAGCAATAATCTGCATGTGATGCCCGAGATTCTCGGACACAGGCAACCACAAAGAAGCTCCTCGCAGGATAAGCCTGATCATCCAGCGTTTCCATGGATGATCCTGCCAGTATGCATGAGGCGAGGCCGGCTGAAAATAACTGGCATGTTCAGATAACAAATAGGATTTTCCGGATAGCCATTTCAAACATAAGGCTGTGAGCCCTGCTTTCCAGCACACATGCACATGGATGCAATCCAGGGGTGTATGTGCCTGTTGAATTGCCCGAAAGCCTTGTATCACTCCCCGGAAATATTTCCAGAATTGATGCAATTTCCTAAGCCAGGTAATGCTACACGTGGAAGGTGCATCATACCAGCGATATACCATAAGATGCGGAACATGTGTATCATCTTTTTCTATTCGGGCTGCCGATATCTGCGCATCCCAGGCGATATGCAATACGATCACGTTTACGATTGCACTGGCCACGAGTGCGTGCCGTTCAATGAAATCACCATTCACGGGTTGCTCCCGATCAGGATACCAGCTCACCAGCCAGAGTATGTTTTTTCGGGCACACATGTTTAACGAAAAAGAAATGAAAACAATCGTTTTACATCCTCAGGCTGCCACCTGAATATGGCCAACCAGGAAAGCCGATGCATGCGGAAAAATAGCAAATAGGCCAGTAGGCCACTGATGCCATAACCCAGCGTTGACGCCCATGCAGCGCCGTTGATGCCCAGCCGGGGTATCCACCACCAATCGCACAGGACAATCACCATGCAGCAAATTGCAGAATTGATCAGATTGATGTGTAACCTATTGCATGCTGCAAAATAGGCCGCAAGTAAAATATTCAATACAAACACAGTTGCTCCAGGCAATAAAATCCGCAAAGGAGTCGATGCAGCCCGAAATGAAGGTCCAAAAAGCAAGTTCATCCAGTAATCGCCCGTAAACAACAATACCACATCCGCCAATAAAAAGCACCACATCACCAACCTGAGCAACCTGAGAAATCCAGCAAACCAAGCTGTGTCTGAAACCTGATCGGTATATGCAAATATCACCGTCGCCATTGAAGAAGGAATCATCCACAGCGTCTGGATGATTTTTTCCGCAAGTGCATATATACCCAGTTGATCTTTATGCAGAAAAAAAGCCACTATCCAGATATCCATCCGATAGGCAAGATATTGAAACAAATTTGCCCAGCATACCAGTTGACCGAAACGAAACCATTCTTTACTAAAAATAGCAACAGGTTGGAGAGAAAAATGCAAATCACGACGATGAACATAAACATATTTTGCTGTGAGCCATAAGCCTATGCATACATTCATCCAGATATACAATTTTAATAACGCGGCTTCTGAAAGCTGAATACGACATGCATCAAACACACCGAACAGCAAAATGGCCAGTACATAAATGGATATCATCACCTGATACACCACGCGAAAATGCTTTTCGCCGTTCCATAGTGCTACTCCATAATTACTCAGTAGCAATGCGGCCGCATACACAACACCCCAGGGAGTAGGATATCCGAAATAAGCATATCCGAAGCAATACTGAAACAGAATGCTGAAACCGCATATCAACAACACCTGCGCGATAAAAACACTGTACAGATAGCGCAAGCGTTCTGCGGTATTACGTTTTTGTCTGGCTACATCATATACCACCGCAGCATCCATTCCGAGCCCAACAATCAATACCAGAAAGGTTGTATTGGTGGTGAGCAATGCCAGTTGACCGTTGCCATGAGGACCCAGTAAGCGAATGAACAAGGTGTTGAAAAACAATTGTGTGCACAGAAACAACATTCTGCCCGTAAGGTTGTGCCGGAGATGGAGATGAAACGGCATATCCTAAAAATAATAATTCTGTATCTTACCGCTGAAAAACATATTCCTCATGAACCGACGTGATTTCCTGAAAAGTGGCACACTCAGCCTGGCCGGTATGGCCCTGTGGCCCGAAGCCTTATCTGCAGGTCGTTTTCCTGATACCATTCTGGGTATTCAACTTTATTCCGTGCGCGACGATATGCAAAAAAATCCGGCCGACACCCTGCAACAGCTCGCCCGCATCGGCTATCGTTATGTGGAACATGCAGGCTATGCCAACCGAAAATTCTATGGATATACACCGAAAGCATTCAAGCAGCTGTTAAGCCAAACGGGCCTGTCCATGCCCAGCGGACATGTAGTCTTGAAACCTACCGACTGGGATGACGCCCGAAAAACCTTTACCGACGACTGGAAATACACCCTCGAAGATGCGGCCAGCGTGGGACAGCAATTCATCATCAGTCCCTGGATGGATGAAAGCCTGCGTACCGATTATGACCGGTTCATGCATTTTCTCGATATCATGAATCGTTGTGGTGAACTCTGCCATCAATATCACCTGCAATTTGGTTATCACAACCACGATTTCGAATTCAACACTTCGCTCCGGGGCCAGCGCATGTACGACCTGATCCTGCAACACACCGATCCCCGACTGGTGGCTCAACAAATCGATATCGGGAACATGTATGGCGCCGGTGGACGTGCCCAGCAAATCTTGAAAGAATACCCCGGGCGTTTCCTGCTGATGCACGTCAAAGACGAAATCCCCACCACCCATGCGGGTGAGATGGGTGAGAAATACGAAAGCTGTATCCTCGGCAAAGGCGTCATTCCCGTTCACCAGATCGTAGATGAAGGCCGCACCATCGGCGGCACACGCTATTTCATCGTGGAACAGGAATCCTATCAGGGACAAACACCGTTGAGCTGTGTGGCAGCCGATTACGCCGTGATGAAACAGTGGGGCTACTGATGCTTTCTCTGTACCTGTCTTCAGCCAGTACATGTCATTTTCATGACGGAGTGCCTGCATATTTTTCCCTAAACTTGCAAAAGATTTGAAAGGGGAACCCAATCCCTTATGATTTTTCAATTTTTAACGATGCAAAAAGCATTTTTTCAAAAAATATGGGAAAAACAGCAGCGGATGGATATCGTTCCGCCGAATGAAGAAATTGCGGGCTGGGCCAATGATCTCATCTGCTTGCTATACCCCGAGCATTCCCGTTGCCTGTTTCGCTCGCTTCAGGAAATTGAAGATAATTTTTACCGGCTTAAAGACCGGCTTATCCATATTTTAAACGCCACCCAGGCCTGTCGAAAAGCCGATAACGCAGGGATTGTCGAGGCCTTTTTCGACCAGGTTCCGGCTTTATATGAAACCCTGAATACCGATGTGGAGGCCATTGTGATGGGCGACCCGGCGGCCAGAAGCCATTTCGAGGTCATTCGTGCCTATCCGGGTTTTCAGGCTATTGCTATCTACCGCATCGCGCATGCGCTGCATGTGATGGGCGTGCCGCTTATTCCACGCATCCTTACGGAACATGCGCATTCACAAACCGGTATAGATATCCATCCAGGTGCGGAAATCGATGAATATTTTTTCATTGATCATGGCACCGGCATTGTCATCGGGGAAACCACACGCATCGGCAAACATGTGAAAATCTATCAAGGAGCTACACTCGGGGCGTTGAGCGTGGATAAAAGCATGGCTTCCCAGAAGCGCCACCCCACTGTGGAAGATTATGTGGTGATTTATTCGGGAGCAACGATCCTGGGGGGCGACACGGTGATCGGCCACCACAGCATCATCGGTGGTAATGTATGGCTTACCCGCAGCGTGCCTCCTGGCTCCATTGTGTATCATACACCTGAAATCACCGTCGAAGAAGGCACCATTCAAATGTAAATTTGAGCTTCGGAATCATTGATCATGGCTACTTTACTGGATACCATCGGAAATACACCACTGGTTGAGCTCCGGCACCTTTCACCCAGCTCTCAGGTACAGATCTTCGCCAAGCTGGAAGGACACAATCCGGGAGGAAGTGTAAAAGACAGGCCGGCGTATTACATGATCAAAAATGCACTGGCGCGGGGTGATATCCGACCCGGCATGTCGCTTATCGAAGCCACCAGCGGAAATACGGGCATCGCACTGGC
>ERZ795042.75-NODE-75-length-89101-cov-84.554635_pt1 | contig 89101 bp, 72 predicted proteins | sample MGYA00375126_ERZ795042 | MGnify/ENA primary metagenome ERZ795042 (study PRJEB30171, sample SAMN05518105) | compost metagenome | isolation source: Feedstock adapted compost from Newby Island compost facility, Milpitas, CA | place: USA:Newby Island compost facility...
CGCGCACGCCACAGATGCTACTGCGTGCAAGCAATCGTCACTGCCACCGGCTTCGCGCCGCGGCGCCTTGCCCGACAACGCGACAAGGCATCAGGCAACTTAGGCAAAACGTGGACGGTACTCGCCCCAGACCTGACGGAGTCGCCCACAAATTTGCCCAAGGGTTGCACCAGCACGGAGCGCTTCCTTCATGACGGGCAAGAGATTCACTGTTCCGCGTGCAGCTTGCTCAACGGCATCGAGTGCTGCAGTCACCCGGACTGCATCCTGGGCCGCGCGATACGCTTGGACACGAGCAATCTGTCGGTTGACCGCTTCATCATCAATGCGGTGCACTGGAACAGTGACCGGCAGGTCGTCCTGATACTTGTTGACGCCGACGATCACCCGGTCACCGCGCTCAACAGCGCGTTCCCAGGCATATGCGCTCTCGGCGATCTGCTCCTGCATCCAGCCCTGTTCGATCGCAGTGACGGCACCACCAAGTTCCTCGATCTCTTCCAGGAGCGACCATGCCCGACGCTCGATTTCATCAGTGAGTGCTTCGACAAAATACGATCCCCCAAGAGGATCAGCTGTATCAGCAACACCAGTCTCTTCGGCCAGAATTTGCTGAGTACGCAAGGCAATGGTCGCCGATTCCTCGGTCGGCAGACCAAGTGCCTCGTCATACGCATTGGTATGTAGACTCTGGGTACCACCGAGCACGGCGCTTAATGCCTGATAGGCAACGCGGACAATGTTGTTCAATGGCTGCTGCGCCGTCAATGTACAACCACAGGTCTGGGTATGGAAGCGCAGCATCAGTGAACGCGGATTTTGGGCACCAAAACGCTCGCGCATGATCTTCGCCCACATCCGGCGCGCTGCCCGAAACTTCGCGATTTCCTCAAAGAAATTATTATGGGCACCGAAGAAGAAACTTAAGCGTGGAGCAAACTCATCAACAGCGAGACCAGCATCAATTGCAGCTTGGACGTAAGCGATCGCGTTAGCGAGAGTAAACGCGATCTCCTGTACTGCTGTGGCACCAGCCTCACGAATGTGGTAGCCACTAATACTGATCATGTTCCAGTTTGGAAGGTGCTCACGGCAATAAGCGAACGTATCGGTAACGAGGCGCATGGAAGGGCGAGGTGGGAAGATATAGGTCCCGCGAGCCGCATATTCCTTCAAGATGTCGTTTTGAATGGTGCCACGGAGTGTGCGTGGATCGACCCCCTGTTCCTCGGCAACAAGCTCATACATCAGGAGCAAAATCGCTGCTGGTGCATTGATCGTCATTGACGTTGTGACCTGCCCAAGGTGGATGCCGTCGAAAAGCCGGCGCATGTCATCAAGTGTGCTGATTGCAACACCGACACGGCCAACTTCTGGTCGCGCGAGAGGATGATCCGAGTCGTAGCCAAGCTGTGTTGGAAGGTCAAATGCGACACTGAGCCCAGTTTGGCCACGGGCAAGCAGGAGGCGAAACCGGCGGTTCGTCTCTTCGGCTGAGGCGTAGCCTGCATACTGCCGGATTGTCCACTTCTTCCCACGATACATCGTGGCGTGGATTCCCCTGGTATAGGGATACGTACCGGGGTCCGGTTCTGCAGGGCGACCTGTGTCACGGTAGACCGGCAAGATCTCAATTCCAGCGTCGGTGTAGACGGGATCGAGTCGTGCTTCCACCATTGTTGCCGTACTCCTCGATCCTTACGCGAGTCGATGGGCGCGCGTCACGTGACGCGGCTGCTGGACAACTTCGACGAGTTCTGTTAGTACACCAGCACAAGAGCGTGGATGCACGAACGCAACACGCCAGCCATGCAAGCCTTGCCGCGGCTCAGCGTCAATTAACTCAAAGCCTTGGGCAGCGAGATGCTGTAAGACAGAAGCAAGATCACGCACTTGGTAGGCAACATGATGGAGTCCGTCCCCACGTTTGGCGAGGAACCGCGCGACACCACTGTCATCATCAAGTGGTGTGAGTAGTTCAATGTACTGGGCACCGCTCGCCAGCAACGCAACCCGGACTCGTTGGTCATGCACATTAGTCACCTCAAGGAGGGGGCAGCCAAGCGCCTGATAGCGCTCAATCGCAGGCTCAAGGGATGCAACCACAATCCCAACGTGATGGATATTCTGCAGTGCAAGGGTTTGTAACAGGCTCATCGCCTTGGGACCCCAGCTCGGCGTACCGGGACGTTCGCAACTAAGCGATCGCCGGTTTCAGTGCGCATAATGCGTACCTCGAGCCGTTCTGCATCGATGTCAAGGTGCCGTGAAAGAATCCGATAGATATCGGCACGAATCGCTTCCATCACCTCGGGCGTGAGCTTCACGTGATCTTGGACGAGCACCTCGACGAGCCGCTGTTTGGCGACCTGCGCACTCCGTTGCGGTTGGCTGCGGCGCCCAAAGAGGTTATCAAGCCACCCCATTGTCGTGCCTCCTCATCGTGTGCTTAGTGTACGACCTGCTTCGAACGGCCGCCGAGCCCGAGTGCGCGCAAGAAGCGACGAAATGCGCCATCTGGTTCAGTCGGCGGCAACAGCGGGATTTCTTCGCCAAGCAAACGCGCAGCGATATCGCGGAACGCCTGGCCGGCTCGCGACTGAGGATCAAGCGCTGCTGGCTCTCCCCGGTTCGTCGAGGTAATGATCGTCTCATCATCTGGTACAAGCCCGATCAAGGGAATAGACAAAATGTCAGTTACATCATCAACCGAGAGCATGTCACCACGGCGGACCAAGGTCGGATCGATCCGATTCACAATCAGTCGTGGTACTGGCAACTCCGCCGCCTCAACCAGGCCAATGATGCGATCAGCGTCACGAACCGATGACACCTCAGGATTTGTGACGATCAGTACTTCGTCCGCTCCAGCAATGGCATTACGGAAGCCTTGCTCGATGCCGGCAGGGGAGTCGATGAGCACGAAGTCAAATTGGCGACGCAGTTCGCTGCACAACTCGCGCATTTGCTGTGGGGATACTGCTTCCTTATCACGGGTTTGCGCGGCCGGGATGAGATAGAGATTGGACAGCCGCTTATCACGAATGAGGGCTTGGCGTAACCGGCACCGTCCCTCAACAATGTCAACAATGTCATAGACGATGCGGTTTTCAAGCCCCAAGACAATATCGAGATTGCGGAGGCCAATATCGGCATCAACGAGGACAACGGAACGTCCGCGGGCAGCAAGGGCTGCCCCGAGATTGGCCGTCGTGGTTGTCTTCCCAACACCGCCTTTGCCAGAAGTGATGGTAATGACTCGCCCCTGGACGTCTCGTGCTTCTTCTGTCTCCACAGCCCCCTCCTTTCGCTGCCGCCGCGCAACCAGACGTTGCATGCTCTGACTAGGCGTGTCGTCGCTCAAACCGCCACGGCTCAACCACAATTGCCCCGTCCACCACGTGCGCTAACGCAGGCTCGTCGAGCAACTCACGCCGCTGGTCAGGCGCCCGAGCAGCGAGCGAGCCAATACGCAGTAGCGTCGGGCTCAGGCGCAATGCCGCGATGATCGCCTGCGTCCCCGTACGGAGTCCGGCGTAGATTGTCCCGCGCACTACCCCCCAGACCAGAACATCCCCGCCAGCACGCACCTCAGCTCCTGGATTGACATCACCAACGATGACAACATCACCATCAGCAGTCACACTCATACCAGAGCGGAGCGTGCGCCGAACGTAGAGTGCAGTTCGCTCTGCTTCGTTCCCTGGTACCATTCGATCGTCTCGTGTCTCACGGCCAACGACACGCAAAGGATAAAACCCCCAGCTTTGGAGTCGCTCACGGTACGCTGGCGTTGTCGAGGTAATCGCCCGGACACGCACTCCTTGTTCGCTCAGATAGCGTTGCAGCGCAACGATTTCATCTAACGTGGGCTCACGCTCGCCATAGTCAATCATGAGCTCGCTATTGCGAAAGAATGCGCGGGAGCGCTCAATCGTCGCTTGAACATCAGCGAGCAACGAGGCCGTCGCAAGCCCTGGCGGCAACTGAAGGACAAGCCCATCTTGGGTACCGCGAACGCGCACCTGCTGGTCTGCGAATCGTGTCCGCTCTTCCATAAGCCCCCCTGCCCGCTGATTACCGCCCAGCAGTCGTCCGGTGGAAATAGGCAGCGAGAATCGCGTCAGCAACTGGAACCGCAAACGTTGCACCTTCGCCGCCGTCTCGAATCAACACAAGAACCAGGATCTCTGGCGCATCATACGGCGCAAATGCCGTAAACCATGCATGCTGCTTGGTGTATTTCCCATTCTCGGATTGACCGTACTCAGCTGTACCTGTTTTGCCAGCAATCGGTATTGTATCGCCTGTGCGGACGAATTTCCCCTTGGCTGTCCCATCCGTGACGGTGCGGCGCATTGCCTGACGAACAAGCTGAATATGCTCTGGCGCAATCCCGAGCTTTCGGACAACAACCGGCTCGAAGGTGCGCACCGTTTCTCCGTTGGCATCACGAAGTTCTCGGACAAGCCGGGGGCGATAATACGTCCCGCCATTTGCGATGGCAGCGAGGGCACAGGCAAGTTGCAATGGCGTACACGAAAGATGCCCCTGACCGATCGAAACGTTAATCGTATCACCGACCGACCAGTACTCCCGCAACTCCTGGAACAGCCAACGCGGATCGGGCACAAGGCCGCTCGCTTCGTTGCCGAGCTCAATCCCCGTGGGCTGTCCAAATCCAAATTGCTCGCGGAGATATTTGCCAATCCGCTCGATCCCAAGTCCCGAGAAAAAGTGTGGTTGTGGATCTCCAGGAATGTAATAGTGAAGCGGTGTGTTTGCCCCTTCGGCTTGCTGATTTGGCGCACCGACATTGTAGAAGAAGACGTTACACGATTGCGCAATACCATCGAGCACAGTAATCGGTCCATGCCCGCTGCGAAGCCAGCAATAGTAGTAATTGCCCCCGTTTTCATCCCACTCAGTCGGGACACGAATTGCCCCACGACAGGTAAATGTCGTTTGCGCAGTGATTGTGCCTTCTTGCAGCGCGGCGCACGCAAGGAGCGGCTTGACTGTCGAACCGGGTGGGAATTCTCCACGCACGGCATAGTTGAATAACGGGCGGAACGGATCGTTTAAATACCGCTGATACTCTGCCTGGGAGATGCCATCAGCAAAGCGTTGATTATCGTAGGTTGGGAGACTCACGAGCGCAAGCACTTCACCACTACGCGGATCAAGAGCAATAGCCACTCCAGACCCAACTGCCGAGCGTCCTTGTTTTGCTGCCGCATCGTTAGATTGCGCAATTCCTGCTTGGAGGGCTTCAGCGGCAGCCTTCTGCAAGGCGCTATCAATAGTGAGCACAACAGTGTATCCGGGAACGGGATCTTGCCGTCGATCTACTAACTCGGAGACAACTGCCCCACGGGCATCCGTTTGTAGCCAGCGGCCACCACGCGTTCCCCGCAGGTATGGCTCAAGCGCTTGCTCAATACCATCACGTCCGACAACGGCATTTGGTAAGTAGGGATTCGCCGCAGTATCACCACCAGCAGCATCATACTCTTCTTTGGTAATCGGTCCAACGTATCCAAGAACGTGCGCAAAGATCGGTCCAGCCGGATACTGGCGCATGAGCGTATTGTCGTCGACAACAACACCAGGGAAGGAGAGTGGATTTGCTCCAATTTGTAACGCGAGATCACGCGGCACATCGCGCTTCAGGACAATCGGGCTTCCTGACCCCGCATACTGTTCAAGCAGATAATCGTAGCGGTTCAGCACGTGAACACCAGGCCATTGTTGTGCTAATGACTGGAACGTCGCGACTTCAGCAGGCGAAAGCTGCTCACGCAACAAAACAAAAGGCCCATCCTTCGGCGGTGACACTAATGGCCCGAGCACGTCCCCAAGCGGCACATTCAGCGCAGTTGACAAAGCGTCAGCAACTGGTCGGCGGGCTTCGGGAGGTACTGCAGCAGGCCGTACAACAAGGACGGTATCAAGATTCAACATCCGAATCAGCTGATCCCGCACCGCAGCCCGCTGCTGCGGATCATCCGGCAACTGGTCGGGAACAATCGAGACCGACCACGCACGCCGATTCTGCGCCAGAATCACACCGTTTCGATCAACAATCAGCCCGCGCGGTGCTGGCAATGCCTCGAAGCGAATGATATTGCCAGCGGCACGACGCTGGTAACGAGCGGCATCAAGAAGTTGCATCTTCCCTAACTTCGCAAGGACAGCGCCAAAACCAGCGATGATCATGCTCCGCAAGAGGAATGTGCGCCGCGTCATGCCACGGCGCTCATCGCCAATTTCTTCAATGAGAATGCGCCGCCGTGCTTCAGGCGGCGCAAGTTCAAGTCGTCGATGGGCCCGCATCATGGAGTCCTACACGATCAAGGAGCAGAATCACGACGTAGATCACAGGGACGGCAGCAACATTCAGCAGCGCTGTCAGCACGGCAACTTCAACCATGAGCCGCGGCGACGCACTCATATGCGCTAACCATCGCGCAACGGCAAGCAACGCTTGGCTGGTTATTGTTGCGACGACAACAAGCCCCATTGGCACAAGCAAATCAGTCCGGAAGAGCCGACGACGAGCGAGGCCTCCTGTAAGCGCTGCAGCAAGCAGTGCCAGGCTATGCAAGCCCAGCGGGGTTAACGTAAGCACATCGAGCAGCACACCACCAAGTGCCGCTGCTCCAAGACCATAGGCCACGCCATAGAGGCTCGCAAGGACGAGAACAATGCCTAACACGAGATCGGGATTAACCCACAGTGGATTAATCCGGGGCAGTATTGTTACTTGCACCACCGTAGCACTGATGACTAACAGCACAAGAAAGAGGTGGCGCACCCCAAACCCTCCCAGCGATATCCCTCAAAGAGGGATGCTAGCACATCACCCAAGAGTTTGCCGCTAACCGTGAGGAGGGCGCGCAGTCTCGAGTACGGCGATCTGCCCTTCAGCTCCAGGCATCGCGGAAGCACGTAATGCGGCAATGGTCTGCGAGACGTTATAGGCAACGCGTCGAAACGCAACGTCCCATCGCCCTTGATCTTCATTGAAGGTTAGGATGGCATAGGCCGCACGCTGGTCACCATCGAACGGTAACCCAACACTCCCAACGGCAACAACAAGACGATCAGCAAGCGCACGGGCATATTGCACATGAATATGGCCATAGGCAAGAGCCTGGCCTCCGGCAGCATCCAGCATTGCCTGCAACGTTGCTTCCGGCGCGTCTGGCTGGATCGTATCGTGACAATTCCATGGCGTTGCGTGCACAACCGTTAACGCTGCTCCGCCGGGGGCCGGAACAAGATAGGCGAGTGGGAGTGAAGCGAGATACTCAAGATGCGCAGCTGAGAGACGCTCAACCGCCCATTCATAGCGCGCTCGCAAGGCAGGCGAGGCAGTATGACGTTGCGCTTCAGTACTGACGTGTGCTGGTATTCGTCCACCACTGCCAACTTCAACTAAGAACTCGTCGGTATTTCCACGCACTGCCGGGATGCCCCGCTCGCGAATCACCTCAATGCATTCAGCTGGCCATGGGCCACCGAACGCGAAGTCGCCGGCCATGACGACACGGTCATATGATCCCTTCTCGATATCGGCAAGTACAGCCTCTAAGGCTGGAAGGTTCCCATGGACATCGGAGATTACCGCAATACGCATAGCCTGCTCCCCCAGACTCGGCTGCCGTGTTTCACGGTATCCTAGCCTAGCACCACCATCAAGCGCCGCAGCATGGAACAATTAGGCGGACGACATTTTCCGGAGTGGGGGATTGCGGACGTCTCGCAAAGCACACAGGTGAGAGGAAGGGAATGAGTAACCAACACTGTGACGCATTTCCTGCTGAGGGGCGGCAACGCGTCGTCATTGCCCAGCTCTTGCCGGAAGTTGACTGCGGACGGTTTGCGGCAAAGCGGATCATCGGTGACCTTGTCACAATCGAAGCGGATATCTTTGCGGACGGCCACGATGCGATCGCAGCTGTTCTCCGCTACCGCCATGCTCGCGAGGAAACGTGGCATGAGACACCGTTCACGCTCACGGTCAACGACCGCTGGCACGCTCAGTTCGCTGTCAATGAGCTTGGCATCTATGAATACACTGCAGTCGCATGGATTGATCGATTCCAGACATGGGTGCGCGATCTACGGAAGCGCCTTGACGCAAGGCAAGATGTCAGTGTTGATCTGCTGATTGGGGCAGAGCTCATTGACACGATCGCTCGCCAGGCACCAGAACCCGATGCAACAACTCTGCGAGCATATGCGGCGACGCTCCGCACGGGCCCAGCTGCAGCCGAAGCTGCCTTTGATCCCCAGCTTCACGCCCTGATGCGCCAGCACGATCCGCGAGCCTTCGCGACATCGTACCCACGGGTGCTGCGCCTCGTTGTTGATCGGACACGTGCGCGGTTCAGTACGTGGTACGAGCTTTTTCCTCGCTCGTGGTCACCCGAACCGGGTCGCCATGGCACACTCCGCGATGTCGCAGAGCGCGCGATTCCCTACATTGCAGGCATGGGCTTCGACGTCCTCTACCTTCCACCGATTCACCCAATTGGCCACACATTCCGGAAGGGACGAAACAACACGCTCACTGCTGGCCCAGATGACCCTGGCAGCCCATGGGCCATTGGTGGGCCAGAAGGGGGCCACGACGCCATTCACCCGCAGCTCGGCACCCTCGCAGACTTTCAGTACCTCCTCAAACGAGCCCGGGAGCACGGCATTGAGATCGCGCTCGATTTAGCGTTCCAGTGCTCCCCCGATCACCCTTACGTCCGCGAGCATCCAGAATGGTTCCGCCATCGCCCAGACGGCACGATTCAATATGCAGAGAACCCGCCAAAGAAGTACCAGGATATCTATCCCTTTGATTTTGAGAGTCCGGCCTGGCGCAACCTCTGGGCAGAGCTACGACGTGTCGTCTGCTTCTGGATTGAACAAGGCGTACGCATCTTCCGGGTCGACAATCCGCACACGAAGGCTTTCCCATTCTGGGAATGGCTGATCGCAGAGATAAAGAACACGTACCCTGATGTGATCTTCTTGTCAGAAGCCTTTACGCGCCCGAAAGTGATGTATCACTTAGCGAAACTCGGCTTCTCGCAATCCTACACGTACTTTGCGTGGCGCAATACCAAGTGGGAACTTGAGAGCTATTTCACCGAGTTGACACAAACGCCGGTGCGCGAATATTTCCGCCCCAACCTCTGGCCGAATACCCCAGATATCCTGACAGAGTACTTGCAGCTTGGCGGTCGGCCAGCATTTCTTACACGATTGGTGCTTGCTGCGACACTTGGGGCAAACTATGGCATCTATGGGCCAGCGTTCGAACTTTGCGAAAATCAGCCACTCGCACCAGGCAGCGAAGAATATCTCAACTCAGAGAAATATGAGATCCGCCATTGGCAACTCGATGCGCCGCAGAGCCTTGCCCCCATCATTGCCCGGGTGAACCGTATCCGTCGTGAGAACCCTGCTCTGCAGCAAGATTGGACCTTGCGTTTCCATCCGACGACAAACGACCAGCTCATCGCCTACACAAAGACCACGGATGATCGTAGCAATATTATTCTCACCGTTGTTAATCTCGATCCGCACTACACTCAATCGGGCTGGGTCACGCTCCCACTTGAAGAACTTGCAATCCCGCACGATCAGCCGTATCAAGTTCATGATCTATTGAGCGATGCGCGCTATCTCTGGCACGGACCGACCAATTATGTAGAGTTAAATCCACAGGTTATGCCGGCGCACATCTTCTTACTGCGCCGGCGAATTCGTCGCGAGCACGACTTTGAGTACTACGCATAATCTTTGGTAAAGGAGGCACCGGTATCAATGGCCACACGCCAGCGTCCGGCAACAGTGCCTAGCCTATCGCCCTTGACTGACGATCCACTCTGGTATAAGGACGCCATCATCTACGAAGTCCACGTTCGCGCCTTCTACGATAGCAATGGTGATGGCATCGGCGATTTCCCCGGGTTGACGGCAAAACTGGATTACCTCCAGGACCTTGGTGTCACCGCGGTATGGTTGCTCCCATTCTATCCCTCACCCCTCCGCGATGATGGATATGACATTGCGGACTACACGAATGTCCATCCCGCGTATGGCACGCTCCGCGATGTCCGGCAGTTCATTCGCGAGGCCCACCAGCGCGGAATACGGGTCATTAATGAGCTCGTCTTGAACCATACATCGGATCAGCATCCGTGGTTCCAGCGAGCGCGCCGCTCAGCGCCAGGGAGCATCTACCGTAACTACTATGTGTGGAGCGATACGCCAGATCGTTATCGTGAAGCACGCATCATTTTCAAAGATTTTGAGACATCGAATTGGGCCTGGGATCCAGTCGCGCAAGCCTACTACTGGCACCGGTTCTACTCACACCAGCCTGACTTGAACTACGACAACCCTCGCGTGCGCCGTGAGATTCTGCGGGTCGTCGATTTTTGGCTTGAGCTGGGCATCGACGGCATGCGGCTTGATGCCGTCCCCTATCTCTTCGAACGAGAAGGGACGAACTGCGAGAATTTGCCAGAAACGCACGCATTTTTGAAAGAACTCCGTCGCCATACCGATGAACGATTCCCGAACCGCATGCTCTTAGCCGAAGCCAATCAGTGGCCTGAAGATGCCGTCGCCTATTTCGGCGATGGTGACGAATGTCACATGGCATTTCACTTCCCACTCATGCCACGCCTCTTTATGGCAATCCGCATGGAAGACCGGTTCCCGATTATCGACATCCTGAGCCAAACGCCACCCATCCCACCAACGGCACAGTGGGCCCTCTTCCTCCGTAACCACGACGAATTGACCCTCGAGATGGTCACTGACGAAGAACGCGACTACATGTACCGCGTCTATGCGCGCGATCCAGTGGCACGCATCAACTTAGGTATCCGCCGTCGCCTTGCGCCATTGCTCGGCAATAACCGCCGACGAATCGAATTAATGAATGGTCTCCTCTTCTCGCTTCCCGGCACGCCAGTCATTTACTATGGCGATGAAATTGGCATGGGGGACAACATTTACCTTGGTGACCGCAATGGTGTGCGTACCCCCATGCAATGGAGCAGCGACCGCAATGCCGGCTTCTCCACCGCAAATCGCCAGCGGCTCTACTTGCCAGTGATCGTGGATGCCGAGTACCACTATGAGGCCGTCAACGTCGAAGCGCAACAAAATAACCCACACTCGCTACTCTGGTGGATGAAACGGCTCATCGCTTTACGCAAGCAGTACCGGGCATTCGGGCGTGGCTCATTCGAATTCATTACCCCTGAAAACCGCAAGATCCTGGCATATGTCCGGCGGTACGAGCAAGAAACGTTGCTTGTCGTCGCCAATTTGTCGCGCTTTGTGCAATATGCTGAACTTGATCTCAGCCCGTATCGCGGACTTGTGCCGGTTGAACTCTTTGGCCGTGTTGAATTTCCCCCGATCGGTGACGCTCCGTATCTGCTCACACTTGGCCCACACAGCTTCTACTGGTTCTCGCTTGAGCCACAACGGACGGGAGAAGAAAGCGGCACGATTACGCTGCACGAACTACCGCTCATCCCACTCGCCCGGCGTAACGGCCACTTTGACCTCACTCCGACACGACGAGCACTTGAAGGCTTATTACCAGCCTATCTCCGTGGTCGACGCTGGTTTGGCGGAAAGGATCGGCGAATTCGCAGTGCCCATATCAGTGCTCACGTGCCGTTTGAATATGGCGATCGCACTGCACAACTGCTACTTATCACAGTCGAATACACGGAAGGGGATCCTGAGCAATATCTCTTGCCCTTGACCATCGTCGATGGTTCCCTCGCCGAGCAGATTATGGAGCGCTTGCCACATTACGTCGTGGGCCGGCTGGCGCAACCGAGCGGCGACGCGCTGCTCGTCGACGCACTGGCAGACCCGGCCTTTGGTCGAGCATTAGTCGAGGCGATCAGTCGTCGTCGCCGGATTCCCGCAGATGGCGCTGTCCTGCTTGCCCAGCCAACGCGGGCATTTCGGCAACTCGTCCCCTCCGGGACCCCTCTTCCTGAGCCGACACTCAGTCGCGCTGAGCAAAGTAACAATTCGCTCATCTTTGGCGACCGCCTCATTTTGAAGCTGTTCCGCAAGGTCGAACCGGGAATGAATCCGGAGGTCGAGATTGGCTACTATCTGACTGAGCGCGTTGGCTTCCCCCATGTGCCGCCACTTGCCGGCAGCATCGAGCTCCAACTCGGACAATCTGAACCGATCTCGCTCGCGGTTCTCCAGGCTTTCGTCCATACCGAAGGAGATGCGTGGCAATACACGCTCGATGAGCTTGGAGGCTACCTCGAGCGTGCACTCGCGTATCCGGGTGAGCCGCCAGCCATTACCCTTGATCCGCAAAGCCTCATTGAGCGAGCAGGAGGGGAAATCCCAAGTGACGTCTATGAAACGGTGAATACGTACGTCGAGGCGGTCAGGCTCCTTGGGCAACGAACAGCAGAACTTCACCGCGCCCTGGCTGCTGCGACTGATAACCCAGCGTTTGCACCAGAACCGTTCTCGCTCCTCTACCAACGGTCGATTTACCAATCGATGCGTAGTGCAGCAATTCAAACGTTTCAGCAACTTCGCCGGCACACCGCTCGGCTTGACGAAGGAACACGTGCCCTTGTTGAGCAAGTACTCGCCCGGGAAAATACGATCATCGCCGTTTATCGGCGCCTACTCCATCACCTGATCCCAGCCAAGCGCATTCGTTGCCACGGTGACTATCACCTTGGGCAAGTGCTCTATACTGGGCGCGACTTTGTGATTATCGACTTTGAGGGTGAGCCCGCTCGCCCGATTAGCGAACGCCGTCTCAAGCGCACGCCGCTGCTTGACGTGGCGGGGATGCTCCGTTCCTTCCACTATGCTGCCTACGCCGTGCTTCACGAACATCAACAGCATGGTCTCATCTCTGACGTGGAGCGAGCTGAGCGCTGGCTGCGCTACTGGTATGGCTGGGTTGCTGCCATCTTCCTCCAAGGCTATCTGCAGACGATGGAAGGCAGCGATTTGCTTCCGCCTGATCCAGATGATTTGCGGGCAGTGCTTGAGGCTTACCTGCTCGACAAGGCACTCTACGAAGTACGCTACGAACTGGGGCATCGACCTGGCTGGCTTTCAATTCCTCTCCGCGGTGTACTGGAGATGAGTCAAGGACCAGAGGCAGGAACATGAATACCCCACAGGCTGCGTTACGGCAGCTCGCTCAGGCAGCTGGACTGCAGACTGGCTATGTCGATGTCTTGGGCCGCCGACATCGCACGTCACCTGACGTGATCCTTGCAGCCCTAAACGCGCTTGGCATTACCATCGCAACCATTGAAGAGGCTCCAGCTGCACTGCGAATGTTCCAGCACCGCCGCCTGACACGACGCGTTGAACCGACCATTGTTCTACGGCCACATCGTCGAAATGCCCTCTCGATCTTTTTGCCATTATCAAGAGAGCCCGAACGCTTTACCGTCTTCCTCCAACAGGAAGACGGTACAACCCATGAATGGTCCGTTCGCTCTGCTGAACTGCCACGCCGGGGGCAAGAGCAGAATGGCACTGATACCTATTCCATCGCTCGACTTGGACTCCCTGCCCTGCCAATGGGATACCACACACTGTCGTTACACTTCCCCGACGGAATTGAGACAACAACCCATATCCTTTGTGCTCCAGTCCGTTGTTGGCTCCCTTCCGAGGAAACACGATGGTGGGGGCTCTTCTTACCGCTCTATGCCCTGACAACGGAACAGAGTTGGGGGGCAGGAAACTTTTCCGACCTTGGCACACTCGTTACCTGGGTTGCGGAACAGCAAGGGCACGTTGTTGGCACACTTCCCCTGCTGGATACGTACCTCGACCAGCCGTTCGATCCCAGTCCCTACGCGCCAGTAAGCCGACTCTTTTGGAATCCGTTCTATCTTGATCTCACGCAGGCACCGGAGCTGGATCAGTGTCCAGAAGCCCAAACACTCCTTGCCTCATTCGCGTTTCAGGACGCACTCGCAGCAGCACGGGCATCCGAATTCGTTGACTACCGCCGAGGTATGCAACTTCGAACACAAATTTTGCAACTCCTGGCGGACTCACTTGCACAACACCGCGGTCAACGATTCGAGGCCTTGCAATCGTGGCTTCACGAACACCCTGAGGTCGAAAAATACGCACGCTTTCGGGCATTCGTTGAACAAACAAGGCAAGGCTGGCAGGGATGGCCAACGCCGCAACGCGACGGGCAACTCGGCGCTGATGATGCAGATCCGGCGATAGTTCGGCGCTTCTGTTACGCGCAGTGGCTCACCGAGCAGCAATTTCTTCAGGTTGCACGTTCCGCCCGCGCACAGCATGTTGGGCTTTATCTTGATCTCCCAATCGGAGTGCACACGCAAGGCTACGACACGTGGCGCTGGCGCACGAATTTTGCGCTGGATATGAGCGCTGGTGCGCCGCCGGACGCATTCTATCCTGAAGGTCAGGTCTGGAACTTCCCGCCGCTTCATCCGCTGCACACTCGAGAGAACGGCCATGCATATTTTCGTGCCATCGTGCGTCGGCACCTTGCAGTCGGGCCACTCTTGCGCCTTGACCATGTCATGGGACTGCATCGGCTCTACTGGGTGCCACAAGGAGCACGCGGACGAGACGGCATCTATGTTCGTTATCCAGCGGAGGAACTCTTTGCTGTACTCGCCATTGAGTCACAACGCGCCCAAGCAGTACTCATTGGCGAAGACCTTGGCACGGTGCCGTGGCTTGTGCGCGATTCAATGCGCCGTCACCATCTCCTCGGCATGTACATCTTGCCGTTTGAACAGCGAGGTGCAGGCTTCGCAACGCCTTCGCCGCTGTCGCTCGCAGCGCTCAACACGCACGATCTTCCACCATTTGCGGCACTCTGGCAATCGTGGACACCCCGCCAGCGCCACGCAACGCTTCGCTGGCTCCAGCGCCGAGGGTGGCTTCTACCAGATGACAGTGCGAATGATGGAGCATGTCGCCGCGCACTTGAAGGTGTACTCACTTTTCTGGCGACAAGTCCAGCGCGCATTCTCCTAGTCAATGTTGAAGATCTCTGGCTCGAAACGGAGCCCCAGAATCGACCAGGCACAGGCGCAGAGCAGCCAAACTGGCGACATAAGGCACGCTTGCCACTCGAAGCATGGTCTGCCGATCCTGATCTGATTCACGTGCTGAACCGTATTAGCCAGCTTCGGACAAAGGCAGCACAAGGGAAGGAAGCACGATGACGGAAACGCCAACGATTCGCCATGACCAGAGTTTACTGACAGATGACGATCTCTACCTCTTCAACGAAGGCTCGTGGCTACGTGCATACGAAAAGCTTGGAGCTCATCCCGTACAGCTTGGTGATGAGACTGGCGTTTACTTTGCAGTCTGGGCACCGAACGCGCGTGAAGTCTCGGTCATTGGCGACTTTAACGGCTGGAAGCCAGGAGTCCATCCTCTTGCACCACGTGGGAACTCCGGCATCTGGGAAGGGTTTCTCCCTGGTGTCGGCATCGGAGCCCGGTATAAGTACCACATTGTGTCACACTACAATAACTATCGCGTTGACAAAGCCGATCCCTATGGCGTCTTCCATGAAACGCCTCCACGAACCGCTTCAATCGTCTGGGATCTCTCGTATGAATGGCATGACCAGCAATGGATGGCGCAGCGACGCCAACGCAATGCTCTTGATGCACCAATGTTGATCTACGAGGTACATCTCGGCTCCTGGATGCGCGTGCCTGAAGAAGGCAATCGCTGGTTGACATACCGAGAGCTGGCACCAAAGCTCGCCGAGCATGTGCAGCGCCTTGGTTTTACCCACGTCGAGTTTTTGCCGATTATGGAGCACCCCTTCTACGGCTCATGGGGATACCAGATTACCGGCTACTTCGCACCAACAAGTCGATATGGCACCCCCCAAGACTTCATGTATCTTATTGACTACCTGCATCAGCAGGGCATCGGCGTTATTCTTGACTGGGTCCCATCACATTTTCCGACCGATGAGCACGGCTTAATTTACTTTGATGGGACACATCTCTACGAGCACGCCGATCCTCGACGCGGCTTTCATCCTGATTGGCATAGCGCGATCTTTAACTACGGTCGGCATGAGGTACGCACGTTCCTGCTCAGCAGTGCTATCTTCTGGCTCGATCGCTACCACGCCGATGGGCTTCGGGTTGATGCGGTCGCGTCAATGCTCTACCTCGATTACTCCCGTAAACCAGGGGAATGGATCCCCAACGAATACGGCGGTCGGGAAAATCTTGAGGCCATTGCCTTTCTGCGTCGTCTCAACGAAGAGATCTATCGGCTCTATCCAGATGTGCAGACCATCGCCGAAGAATCGACAGCCTGGCCGATGGTGTCACGTCCCACGTATCTCGGCGGCCTTGGTTTCGGGATGAAGTGGGACATGGGCTGGATGCACGATACGCTTCACTACCTTCACTATGATCCCATCTACCGGAAGTATCACCACACGTTGCTTACGTTTCGTATGCTCTACGCGTTCACCGAAAACTTCGTTCTCCCGCTTTCACATGATGAAGTTGTGCATGGGAAAGGCTCCTTGCTCAGCAAGATGCCTGGAGATGACTGGCAGAAATTCGCCAACCTTCGCCTACTCTATGGTTACCAGTACACACAACCGGGGAAAAAGCTCTTATTCATGGGCGCAGAGATCGGGCAATGGGCCGAATGGAATCATGACACAAGCCTCGACTGGCACCTGCTGCAGTATGCGCCGCATCAGGGTATTCATCGCTGGCTCGAAGATCTCAACCGGCTTGTCCGTACCGAACCGGCACTCTACGAGCAGGATTTCTCACCTACCGGCTTCGAGTGGATCGACCCCAACGATGCTGATAACAGTGTGCTGAGCTACTTGCGTCGTGGGCGGGCAGAGGGAAGCGAACTGCTCATCGTGTGCAACTTTACCCCGGTCCCGCGGCAGAACTACCGCGTCGGCGTACCACGGCTTGGCTTCTGGCGCGAGGTGCTCAACAGCGACGCGTCGATCTATGGTGGCAGTGGTTGGGGCAACTTCGGCGGCGTTGAGGCAACGCCGGTGCCATGGCATGGCCGACCCTATTCTGTTAACCTCACTCTCCCACCACTGGCAATGGTCATCTTCAAGTGCGAGCAGTAGAGAGGAGCATGCGTGTCAGCGCAGCCACTCGAGCTTGGGGCAATTGTGTTGGCTCCTGGGCATGTGCAGTTCACTGTCTGGGCCCCGAATGCAACAGACGTCGCCCTTCACCTCCTCACACCCCAGGAACGCCTCATCCCGATGCAACAAGAGCGTGACGGGTACTGGACCGTTGCTGTCGACAACGTGTCAGCCGGATCACGGTACTGGTATCGCCTCGATCGTGAGCAAGATTTGCCTGATCCAGCTAGCCGATGGCAACCGGACGGCGTACATGGGCCTTCGGCGGTTGCTGATCCAACACGTTTTGCCTGGCATGACGACCACTGGCGAGGGATCCGTCTGTCCGAACTCGTCTGCTACGAGCTGCATGTTGGCACTTTCACCCCCGAAGGCACCTTTACCGCGATCATTCCAATCCTACCGACTCTTGTCGACCTGGGGATTACTGCGATTGAGTTGATGCCAGTGGCAGAATTCCCAGGAGAACGCAACTGGGGCTACGACGGGGTCTTGCCGTTTGCCGTTCATCACGCATACGGCGGGCCTGACGGTCTTCGCTATCTTGTCGATGCCTGTCATCAGCATGGGCTCGGCGTCATCCTTGACGTCGTGTACAACCATGTTGGGCCCGAAGGCAATGTACTCAACCAGTATGGCCCCTATTTCACTGAACGGTACCGCACTCCCTGGGGCCCTGCGCTCAACACGGATGGGCCCGATAGTGAACCAGTCCGCCGTTTTCTTATCGAAAACGCCTTACACTGGGTTCGGGAATATCACATTGATGGATTTCGACTCGACGCGGTCCACGCGATCGTTGACCAACTGCCAACGCACATTCTCGAGGAACTTGCTCAAACACTTCACGCAGAAGGCTTGCGACTCAATCGCCACATTCTCGTTATCGCTGAGAGTGACGCCAACGACCCGCGGATCACTACGCCAAGGCCACTCGGAGGCTATGGGCTTGATGCGGTCTGGAGCGATGATTTTCATCACGCACTCCACACGCTTCTTACTGGCGAACAGCACGGGTACTATGCTGATTACGGATCGCTTGAGCACCTGGCGAGAGTTTTTCGGCGCGGCTTCTGCTACACAGGACAACGTTCAGTCTTTCGTCGGCGACGGCATGGGCGAGCAGCTCTCGTTGCCCAGCCTGAGCAGTTCGTTGTCTGCATCCAAAATCATGACCAGGTTGGGAACCGCGCCCGCGGAGACCGCCTCAGCACCCTTGTCGACTTCGAGCGCCTCAAGTTGGCAGCTGCAACCGTGTTGTTGTCGCCGTTTACGCCATTGCTCTTTATGGGAGAAGAATATGCAGAGACAGCACCATTCCCCTATTTCGTCAGCCACACTGATCCAGAATTAATCACCGCAGTCCGTGAAGGGCGGAAACGGGAGTTCGCAGCCTTTCACGCCGAGCAAGAGCCGCCTGATCCTCAAGCAGTTGAAACGTTTCTTCAGGCCAAACTCCGCCACCAGCTTCGTGATGAAGGGCAGCATCGTACCCTTTGGCGCTTTTACCAGCACCTTCTTACGGTACGTCGTCAAGCCGCACCTTATCAGACGACACCGCGCCCTTGGCCGATCGTTGAGATGGATCGCGCGGCTCATACCCTTGTTGTTCGCTGGGAAGATGTTACCCCTGCTGCTTGTTTGGCCCTCTGCTTTGCTGATCAACCGCAGACTGTTCACCTCAATTTACCTGACGGTCTATGGCACATTCGAGTAGACTCAGCAGCAGAGACGTGGGGAGGCAACCGATCTGCCGATCCATCTCCCCTCCGCGTCACTGGAGGCGCGGGAGCGTCTGTACTGCTCCCGCCATGGTCAGCAACGTTTTGGGAACGAGAGGACGTGCCCTAAGATGGCAAAGCGCTTTATTTGTGTCCATGGACATTTCTATCAACCTCCACGGGAAAACCCATGGCTCGAGGTTATCGAAGTCCAAGATTCGGCATACCCCTATCATGATTGGAACGCACGCATCACCGCCGAATGCTACGGCCCCAATGCCTGGTCACGGATTCTCAATGATCAGGGCAAGATCATGAAAATCGTCAATAACTACGCCAGAATGAGCTTTAATTTTGGGCCAACGCTGATCGCCTGGTTAGCGGACCAAGCGCCTGCGGTATACGAGCGCATTCTGGAGGCTGATCGCGAAAGCCTTGCAACTCACGGCCATGGCTCAGCTATCGCGCAAGCCTACAACCACCTCATCATGCCATTGGCCAATACACGCGATAAGCGAACGCAGGTCCGGTGGGGGATTGCCGATTTTGTCAGCCGGTTTGGGCGGCACCCTGAAGGCATGTGGCTACCAGAGACAGCCGTCGACCTCGAGACCCTCGACATTCTGGCCGAGCACGGCATTACCTTCACCATTCTCGCACCATATCAGGCACGGCGCGTGCGCCCACTCGATCAGGAAGAGTGGCAGGATGTCGAAGGCGGTCGCGTCGATCCAAGCCGCCCCTATCTCGTGCGTCTTCCCTCAGGCCGAACGATTACCGTGTTCTTCTATGACGGTGGAACCGCTCATGATGTGGCATTCGGTGGACTGCTCAATGATGGCCACCAGCTTGCCGCACGACTCTTGCAGGCTGCGCCAGCCGATGACCAGCCACACCTTGTGCACATTGCGACTGACGGTGAGACCTTTGGTCATCACCACCGATTCGGTGACATGGCCCTTGCCGCTGCCCTCGAAACGATCGAGCAGAGCGGGGAGGCCGAACTAACCAACTACGCTGCCTTCCTTGAACACTACCCGCCAACGTGGGAGGCAGAAATTATTGAACAAACTTCCTGGAGCTGCGCCCACGGTGTGGAGCGCTGGCGCAGCAACTGTGGCTGCAACTCAGGCATGAACCCGGGATGGACCCAGGAGTGGCGCCAGCCATTGCGCGAAGCCATGGATTGGCTCCGCGATGAACTTGCGCCACGCTATGAAGAAGCGATCGGTGCACTCTTGCACGATCCATGGGAAGCACGCGATGATTACATCCATGTTATCCTTGACCGCTCCCCTGAGAATGTGCAGCACTTTTTTGAGCGTTGGCAACGCCACCCCTTGAGCAAAGAAGAGCAAGTCACCGCACTTAAACTCCTTGAACTGCAACGCCACGCGCTTTTAATGTACACCAGTTGTGGCTGGTTCTTTGATGAGATTTCAGGTATCGAAACCGTCCAAGTGATTCAGTACGCAGCACGGGCAATTCAGCTTGCGCGCGAAGCCCTTGGGATAGACCTCGAATCAGGCTATCTTGAGTTTCTCGAACGCGCGCCCAGTAACGTCCCTGAAATTGGCAATGGGCGGGTCGTCTATGAACGGTTCGTCAAGCCAGCACAGATTGGATTAGCTGAAGTCGCCGCACACTATGCAATTAGCGCACTCTTCGAGAACTACCCAGAACAGACTGACATTGCCTGTTACACGATTCAGCAGCAGCAGGCGTACAAGGCAGAAGCAGGGCGAACCCGTCTCCTTGTTGCCACGGTCGATGTGACATCAACGATCACGAAGGAAGACGCCCAATTCACGATTGCGGCACTGCATCTTGGGGAACACAATGTTCTGAGTGGCGTCCTACCCGATCACCATCCTGAGCAGTACAAGGCCCTTCTCGAGGAATTGAAGACGAGCTTTGAGCAGGCAGATATTCCAGCGTTGCTTCGCGTGTTTGACCAGCACTTTTCCGACCAGACCTACTCACTGCGCACGCTCTTTCGCGACGAACAACGAAAGATTCTCACTATCCTCCTGGATTCAGCAATAGCAGAGTCTGAAAGCTCGTTCCGGCATGTGTATGAGGACAACCGTCTGCTCATGCAGTTCCTCCACACCCTTGGCGCGCCAATTCCGCGGCCATTCCTTGCTGCCGCTGAAGTTGCCATTGAAGCCGCGCTACGCCAGGTGATTGCGGACGAGGAGCCTGATCTGGCACGGTTTGATCAGCTGCTCGACGATGCCGAACAGTGGGGGCTCCCCATCGACTACACCGGCCTTGCATATGCCATGCAACAACGGCTCGAGGCGCTGGCAACAGCCTGGCATGAACACCCCGAAGACAGTCGACTCCTGCAGACCCTCACAGCGCTTGCTGAACGTATCCCGCAGCTTCGCGAGCCCGTCAATACCTGGAATGTGCAAAACCTTGCCTGGGATGTGCGTCATACGATCTATCCGACCATGAAAGAACGGGCAGGTAACGATCCTGAAGCTGCCACTTGGGTTGAGCAATTCCAGCATCTCTGCGATACGCTTTGGCTCGCCTGTGAGTGAGGCAAGCGGCGATGCGCGCTTTCACTGCAACATATCGTTTGCAACTCCACCGGCAGTTCGACTTTGCAGCAGTCCAATCGCTCGTACCGTACCTCAACGCGCTCGGGGTGAGTGATCTTTACCTCTCACCGATTACTGAAGCACGAGCTGGCAGCCTGCATGGCTATGATGTGATTGATCCCACACAGATCAGCCGCGAGCGTGGTGGGCTCGCAGGCTTTCGCTCGCTCGCGCATGCCGCACAAGCCTTTGGCCTTGGCATCATCGTCGATATCGTGCCTAATCATCAGGCCGCGCATGAGAGCAACCCAGCCTGGTGGCAATTTCTCCGAGACGGGCTCGATACACCGACTGCGCGCTGGTTTGATATTGCCTGGGATGCTCCATGGCCAGCCGTCCGTGGACGCATCACGCTGCCAGTGTTAGGCGAGCCATATGCTGAAGCGTTGCGGAGCGGGAAGCTTGCGCTTGCCTGGCATGCTGATGCTGGGCTCGTTATCACGTACGCAGATCGAATCTTTCCGGTCAACCGAGCCGGATGGCAACAATTTCTTGAACATGTCCTTACCCACACGTTACCGCCGCCGTTACACCAGCAGATTGCAGCGCTTGCACAACGAGTAGCCGAAGGCAAGAGTAGTCTCGCCGAGGCAAGTGCAACGTTGCGCGGCCTTGCTAACTCTGACCAACACGTTGCACAAGCACTGGCACACGCTATCGCAGCATTTCAGCCAGCTGATACCCCCGAGGCGCAAGCACGACTCGATCGCATGCTTGCGGCACAACACTACCGACTGGCATTCTGGCGCAGTGGCCTGCAACAGTTGACACTGCGCCGATTCTTCGACATTACTGAGCTTGCTGGGATCCGACAGGAAGATCTGGCAGTCCGTGAAGCGACGCACGGGCTGATTCTGAGTCTCATGGACGCCGGGCTTTTCCATGGCGTGCGTGTTGATCATATTGATGGGTTAGCCGAACCAACGGCCTATCTTCACTGGCTCAACCAGCGCGTTCAGGCAAGCACAAAGGGAACCGGCGTTGTCCTTGTTGAAAAGATCCTAACCGGCGACGAACGCTTACCCCAGGATTGGCCAATTGACGGCACGACGGGCTATGATTTTCTCGCCCACTGCACCCGTGTTTTGCTGGATCCACAAGGGGCAGCGCAGCTGGCTGCGCTCCACGGGAGCGTGTTAGCTGAGGATCTCCATTTTGCTGAGCAGCCAGACTTTCCAACTCTTGCTACTGCAGCGCGGCACGAAGTCCTCAACACGCTTTTCACCAGCGAGATTGACCTGCTCACGTTCTGGCTTGCCGAGCTTGCTGCTGGCATCCCCGAAGGTCGAGACGTTCCACTGCAGGCGCTCCGCCAGGCCCTTTGCGCTGTGACCGCTGCAGTACCAGTCTATCGGACATACCGTGTGGGACCAGCGCTTTCCGCACCTGACCATGCTGCTATCACAGCGGCACTGACTGCTGCGCGGGCAACATGTGAAGATACGGCTGCGCTCGATGTACTGCACCGTGTCCTGTTGGCCCGGGAAGAAGTCGGCCCGCTCTTTCCAGCTGCTGCTTGGCGACGTTGGATGATCCGATGGCAACAGCTGACTGGCGCCGCTATCGCGAAAGGGGTTGAAGATACAGCACTGTACCGGGATCCACGGCTGCTTGCACTTAACGATGTTGGGTGTGATCCAGCAGCAGGTCCCTTATCCATCGAAGCGTTTCATCGCTGGTGCCAGGAACGACAGGCTCGTTGGCCTCGATCGCTCAATGCACTCTCAACCCACGACACGAAGCGAAGCGAAGACGTTCGAGCGCGGTTGCTTGCGCTTTCCCAACTTCCTGACATGTGGGCATCCGCGCTAGTCGCTGCCCGCGTAGCGCTTACCCCATTCCGTCGCACGATTGGTGGACAGCACTTTCCGCGCCCATACTTAGCATTGCTCGCTCTTCAAACGCTTGTTGCTGCTTGGCCTTTTGACGAGAACGACGTGCCAACGTTTGCGCAACGCTTCGCAGACTATCTCCTCAAGGCTGCGCGCGAGGCCAAGCTGGAAACAAGTTGGCTCAATCCACAACCGTCCTCTGAGGAGGCAATTCTCCAATTTGCCCAGCAACTTGTCTGTGGCTCCGAAGGTGCAGCGGTGCGAGACGCTCTCGCTCCGGTCCGTGACGCCATCGCCTGGGTAGGTGCGCTTGCGAGTCTTGCTCAGCGCGCCATAGCCTGCATGGCGCCCGGCGTTCCAGACATCTATCAAGGCTGCGAGGGATGGTCGTTCTCACTTGTTGACCCAGATAACCGCCGGCCGGTCGACTTTGAACGGCTTGCTTATCACCTCGCCCAGCTCTGTGACCCTGATCGTCCAACAGTTGAGCATGCGACAGAGCTACTTCAGGACTGGCGAGACGGGCGAATCAAGCTGTTCCTCACGCGTCAGGCTCTTCATCTGCGTCGTCGTTCACCGGCACTCTTCCTGGAAGGCGCGTATGTCCCCTTGCACGTGCACGGCCCGCAGCGTGATCAGGTGCTCGCCTTTGCCCGTATTCACGACCATCAGTGGGTAGTGACCGTGGTCACTCGATTTCCAGCTCGCGTTCATCGCGACGTTGGGGAGCGGCAGACGCTCCCACCACCAACAGCGTGGGAAGAAACCGTGCTCCAGCTTCCGCCAGAGGCACCCACACGATGGCAGTGCATCCTCACAGGCCAAACCTTTTCCTTAGGCACAGCTCAGGGATTGACGCTGGCGCTGCGCGATATTCTTGCCGTATGGCCATTGGCGATCTTGCGCAATCTGGATGGAGGCTAAGCAGCGATTTGGAGGCACGTGAGAATGCATCGCCTGACTTGGCTTCTCTGCCTTAGTGTGCTCACGATGCTTAGCGCGTGCCAGGGGCAACGACAGGCAGCAACTGCAACGGTTGTTCCTCAGCCAATTATCACAACGCCAACACCGACAACGCCATCGCCAGTCGCTACTCCAACGCTTTCCCCAACAGCAACACCAACACCAACGCCAGTGCCAACCGTAACGCCGAGCCCTTCACCGACTCCGCAAAATCCGCTCTGGGCCTATACCATCGAAGGCTTACGCAATCGGCGTTATCCAGGAGGGACGATTACAATAACCCGTGTGCTTGAGCGCAACGCCGCGTATACACGATATGCCATCACCTATCCAAGCGACGGTCTACGCATCACTGGCGTTATGCTTATCCCGAACGGGAGTGGACCATTCCCCGTCGTCATCCTCAACCATGGCTATATTCCACCAGACCAGTATTGGTCGGGAGCTGACACCGGGAACGAAGCGGACTACCTTGCGCGCCGAGGCTATCTCTGTATTGTTCCAGATTTCCGTGGATGGGGCGGTTCTGATCCTGGGCCAAACTATTTTCGTACGGGCATTGTGATCGATGTGCTGAACCTTATCAGCTCTCTTCCATCACTCCCCCAGGCCGATCCACATCGCGTTGGGCTCTGGGGCCACAGCATGGGTGGAGGATTGGTAGCAAAAGCTATCACCGTTGATTCGCGGATTAAAGCAGCCGTTCTGTATGGCCCAGTGAGCGCCTATGACCTTGATAACATCCAGAAATGGGGCGATGGATTGAATGAGGCAAGCCCTGATCCTCTTGCCCAGGCGTATCGTGAAGCGGCACGCGATCCGATGTTCCTGCGCCAGACCTCGCCTTTATTCTTCTTCCACTATGTAACCGCTCCGGTGCAAATCCATCAGGGGCTCGCTGACACCGTTACGCCGCCACAATGGTCACAGGCCATTCGCGATGCACTCCTCGCTGCAGGCAAGAGCGTTGAATACTATGAGTACCCTGGTCAAGGTCATGCATTCCAAGGGACAAGTTGGCTGCTTTTCATGCAGCGCACAACCGCGTTCTTCGACCGCTATCTAAAGGGAACCGGCTCCTAGTACCTGTGGAAAGCTCGACTGCGGGCTGATTGATGCGCTTGCTCCTCTTGGCGATCATCGAGTGGAGGTAAGTCAATCGGCCCATACCGTCGTATGAGCGCAGCATGAATCAAGAAATCAGCAAGTTTTGGATTCTTTGGTAATATTGGCCCATGCAGGTATGTGCCGATTGCATTTCGATAGCGGCACCCCTCAGTTCGATCTTCACCGTTGTTGCCAAAGCCTTTACGGACATACCCAAGCGGTCGGGCTTGCGGACCAAGAAACGTCCGGCCACTATGGTTTTCAAACCCAACGAGTTCACCAAAGTCGTCGCTTTGCACGACGATATTGCCAATCATCCGACGAGAGCCAGCGACAGTGTACGCATCAAAGATCCCAAGCCCTGGTAATCGCTCGCCCTCATGGGGTTGATAGTATTGGCCAAGGAGTTGATATCCGCCACAGATTGCCAGCAGTGGCGCGCCATCTTCAACAGCAGCACGCAACGCCTCGCCACTGGGACCTTGGAGGTCCCACGCAGCCGCAATCTGCTCACGATCTTGCCCACCGCCCCAAAAGAAAATGTCATATGCTGCTGCATTGAGCGAATCGCCACACGCATAGGTCGCAACATGCGCTTCAATGCCTCGCCAACGGCAGCGTTGCACAAGGGTTAGGATATTGCCCCGATCGCCGTAGATATTCATTGTGCGGCCGAAGAGCCAGCAAATGGTTACTTCCATCCCTCACTGCTCCCAAAATGCTGGCGCAGCGCCACGTGCCGCAAGATAACGACGGAGCGAAAGAAGCGCCGTATAGGTGGGCAGGACGTAGCCGCGCGCGCCAGGGGCCAGTCGCGCAACGAAGCGTTCGAACGCTTCTGGCAGTCTACCAAGCTCGTGCACGCGCGTCTCCGCAATACCAGCGTACTTGAGACGGAGAGCCATATCCGGGCCACGCAATCCACCGGTAAAGAATGAGGTATGCCATGCAGCAAGCGGCTCGAGATCAGCATCCCAGAGCCACGAGATGTCGCGCCCGTCCGCATCAAGATCGTTAATCGCGAAAAAGAGTGGTGCTTCTGGACTTTTTGCGAGCGCTCGCACCACTTCATTCAAGCCTGTCGGATTCTTAATCAGCAGAAAGATGATTTCACGCCCGTGGTAACAGACACGCTCAAGCCGTCCAAAAGCAGCGGTCATTTGAGCAAAGCCTTGAGCAATCGCTGACGGCGTGATTCCAAAGGTATGGGCAGCAGCAGCAGCAGCAATGACGTTATAGGCGTTGTACAGTCCGCCAAGAGGAACGGCCAACGGAATCTGGTCACCCTGAGGGATCGTGAGGCGCAGCTGAAGCCGATCAAGCCCCTCAAGCACGATCTCGTTCGCGCCATAATCGAGCCGGGGCCGAGTAAACCCACACCGTGGACACACGTATTCACCGAGATGCGAAAGGAATGCTTGGCGATATGTTAAAGCTGCCCCACAGCGGCGGCATGACAGGGCATCCGCAGCATGCGGAAGGCTTGGAAGCTGCTCTTCCGCTTCTAGAATGCCAAACGTAATCCGTGGCACAGGCAGAGTCTCGGTCATCACGGCCAGCGTAGGATCGTCTGCATTTACGAGGACGCAGCTTTCTGGTGGGAGCAATGCGAGGGCCTTGCTCCATCGACGAGCGATTGCATCGAGTTCGCCATATCGATCAAGTTGATCGCGAAAGAGGTTGAGCAAAACAACGAGGCGCGGGCGCGTTTGCGCCACGATTGCAGGGAACGCTGCCTCATCCGCTTCAAAGATGCCGAGATCGCCGCAGACGCGCCCGTTGAGACGCGTTTGTGCAGCGACCGCAGCGGTGACGCCACGGACAAGATTCGATCCTGAACGGTTATGGACTGGACGATAGCCAGCTGCAGCGGCAATCGTCGCGATTGCTCGAGCCGTAGTCGTCTTACCGTTTGTGCCGCTGACGACGATGACGCCATGGGGCAGCTGAGCGCTCAGCTTCGCTAATGCGCGCGGATCAATCCAATTTGCGACAAGACCAGGCAGCGCTGTCCCACCGCCATGGCCCAATCGGCGGATAACAGCGGCGCTTGCATGGCTCGCGGCGACAGCACTCAAGAGACGAATGTCCATGCTTCCTCACGCTAGGGCGATCCAGCAGCGCTCAGAATGACACTCACTGAGCGCAGCGCCCTAAAGTCTACAAGCGGCCGCACGGCGAGACGGAGTTCGCCAGCGGCAAGCTCACGCGAGCCGCCATAGACTGAACCAATGACGAGACCCGCGGGAATATGCGCTGTTCGCCCCGATGTGACAACAAGCTCCCCATCATGCACTGGCGTCTGCGGGTCAAGATGGCGCAACTCGAGCCTACCGCCCCCTTGTGGTCCTTCACCATAGAGTAGTCCTTCGGCCCCCGTATCTTGCAATCGCGCCCCAAGACGCATACTGGGATCTGTGAGCAAGGTTACCCGAGCACGATCGCTCTCAACTGCCGTTACAACCCCGACCAAGAAATTTGGGCTGACCACTGGCAATCCAACTTGCAATCCGGCATTTGCCCCACGATCAATGATGATCACCTGTTGCGTCGCATCGGGATCATAGGCGATGACTCGGGCCAGAACGAGCCGCAGCTCAGGATGTTGCTGCTGAAATCCCAGTTGGGCTTGAAGCTGGTCAACTTCTCGTTGCACCTCTTTGAGTTGGGCGTTTTCGGCTAAGAGCCGGTCACGTTCAGCTTGAAGCTGCGCGAGTTGCGCTTCGAGCTCACGTTCCCGCTGACTCGTCGGCCACGGGAGGTGGAGCGAAAGGGAAGAGAAAACACGCTCGACAGTGGCAGCTGCGCGATCTGCTGGCAGTCGGATAACAGTCAGCACATGTTGCCGATCGAGCAGAATGAGGAGCATGGCGGCAAGGAGAGAAAGTACTGTTAGGGCCACAACACGACGAGCAGGGATGACCATGTGCAGGCCAATAGTCCTTTGCTAGGTCGTTGTTGTCCGAGCGGGCACCCGCCGTTGGTTGCTGCCAGCAAGCGCACGCTGGTACAAGTGCAACGCCTCAGCCACACGTCCTGCCCCACGCGCAACACAGGTGAGCGGATCGTCTGCCAGATACACAGGCATTCGTAGTTCAGCTTGAAGTCGTTTATCGAGGCCAAGCAGCAAGGCACCACCACCAGCCAAGACGATGCCACGTTCCATAATGTCGGCGATCAATTCTGGTGGCGTTTCTTCAACGCATGTCTTCACAGCTTCAACGATCTGATTAACTGGCCCAGCAATCGCCTCACGAAGCTCAACACTGCTGACCTCAACCGACTTCGGCAAACCGGTAATCAGATCGCGCCCCCGCAGTACAACCCGGCGCTCTTCTTCAAGCGGATAGGCTGAGCCGGCAGCAATTTTGGCATTCTCGGCTGTTCGCTCACCGATGATCAGATCATGGTCCCGACGTGCATACTGCATGATCGCCTCATCGATCTCATCACCAGCGACACGGAGTGAGCGATTCACGACGATGCCACCAAGCGAGATTACGGCGACTTCCGTTGTGCCGCCACCAATGTCAACGATCATGCTGCCGACAGGCTCGTTGATTGGCAAGCCCGCACCAATCGCCGCGGCCATGGGCTCTTCAATCGTATAGGCCTCGCGCGCGCCAGCACTGAGCGCGGCATCCTTCGCCGCACGCTTCTCAACTTCGGTGACGCCACTTGGAACACCAATGACAACGCGCGGATGAGGAGTAATGAGCTGCTGGGCGTGAACCTTGCGAATGAAGTAGTGCAGCATCATCTCAACAATGTCAAAGTCGGCAATAACACCATCCTTGAGTGGACGAACAGCGACGATCGTCTCTGGCGTCTTGCCGACCATAGCCTTGGCTTCCACACCAACAGCCAAGGCACGCCGCGTCCGCTTATCGACAGCGACGACTGACGGCTCGGAAATAACAATCCCTTTGCCGCGAACGTAGACAAGCGTATTGGCTGTACCGAGGTCGATGCCCAGATCCCGGCTAAACAATCCAAAGAGTGCACTGAGCGGGCGGATCATGCTCCCTCGCCCCTCCCTTGGTTACGCAGGCCGGGCCACTCTCCGTGATTCCTTCCTGACGCGCCATATCGCGTTCGGCCATTCCCCAGCACGTTTCCACCGCGTACACTTGCCCGTGGTTGAGCGCCCGGCGCGCCCACGCCTCGACTTTACCGGAAAATGCCGCGTCCTGCAACACTGCTACTATGGGCTTGAGCAGGATACTCGACAGAGGATGAGCATTTGTGGAAACTTTTCAGTGCATGCTTTATCGATGCTGAAACATTCCCACACAAGCTCGCTCTCTTCATTACGTCCTGCGGCTCTATTGGGTGTGGGCAGAGTAATAGACACCATACCAGAATGCGGGAGCAGAGTCGTGTCACAATCATTTCCTGAGCAACTGCAGCACCATCGTGCCCACCTCTCTGACGTCGTGGAACAGACCATCTATGCCATTATCAACCCTGCAGCCGGGAGTGGACGGGCAGGACGGACCTGGCCACGCCTACGACACGAACTCACAGCACTTGGGTTCACTGTTCATGACGTACTGACCGAAGCCCCGGGCCAGGCAATTCGATTGGCGGAACAACTCGTCACTGCAGGAGCCCGTGAGCTCATTGTTGTCGGTGGCGACGGGACACTCAACGAAGTCGTCAACGGGATTATTGATTTCCAAGGGCGACCGCGACGCCGTGATCTCGTTATTACCCCTGTGCCATGTGGTACGGGCCGAGACTTCGCCCGGCTTTTTGGAATTACGCGACCCGAGCAGCTTGCTTCATTGTTGCTCAACGGCGAACGATGTCAGGTCGATGTTGGCGTACTCGACTTTCGCACACCTGATGGCAATCTTGCCCGCCGCTGCTTTGTCAATATGGCGGACATTGGGCTCGGCGCCGAGACAGCGGCCTGGGTCAGCACCTCAACAAAGCGGCTTGGCGGCTTCCTCAGCTACCTCATCGGAGCGGGCCGCACTATTCTCCGTCACCGAAGTCATCCATTGGAGTTGAGCGTCGATGGCGTGGTCGTCTATCGCGGGCCAGCGATGATGGTTGCACTTGCCAACGGCCGTTTCCACGCTGGCGGCATGCGGCTCGCTCCGATGGCATCGGTCTCAGACGGCCGGCTCGAAGTCTTCGTTCTGCGCGACGTTCCGCGGCGCGAACTGCTCTTTCGTCTCTTACCCGCTGTCTACCGTGGACGTCACGTTGGGCACCCAGCAGTCCAGCATTGGCAGGGGCAAGTCGTCACAATTCACGCACACGTTCCGCTCCGCATCGAAATGGACGGTGAGCAGCCTGGCACAACCGATGTGACGGCTGGAGTCCTGCACCGGGTACTCACCGTGCGCGTGCCACGCGGTAGCTGTCAGCGAGAGCATCCCGTCTAGAGGACAAACTGCAGACGCAACGCTTCTGCCATTTCCCTGCCACAAACATTATGTCTTCTCAAAAAATCAAAGACCACGGTGGGGAATATGCATATGTTTCATCGAGCACCAGAGGGGCAATGTGGTTCTCTCATCGCAATGACCTTTCTCGCAATCTCACTACGTGGGGAGAGTATACACGCATCCCTATGCCGAACAGTTGGCACAATTGACCTCTGACTTGGCTATCTGCCACAATCAGAAGGGCTTGGCCGCTTGAGCGTCAAGCTCAGAGCGAAGAAGGACAGAGGTGGTGATAAGAAGCATGAGTGGCGGAGTTTCAGCGCAGCTCATTGCGTTGAATTTTATTGCGAAGGATGAAGGTCCAGGAACGTTTACGATTATTGGCGAGCAAAGTACGCCACACCTGCGCTGGTTCGCTGAAGGGCTGCGAAATGCATTAATCCGCCAGGGGCACGAATACACTGAGCAACCGATTCCTGACATTCGGCTGGTTCTTAATGTCTTCCCACATGACAAACCAAAGCCATATCGCCGGAAGGCGCAGGCGACCTTTGTCGTTGGCATTACCGAGTTTGCCCAGCGACCAGCTGATATTCTCGTCGCAGGCTATCCGTACCTTCTGTATTCGTTAGCGAACCTTGTTATTCTCCTTGTTCCAACTGCAGACGGTCAGAGTGTTGAAGCCCGGTTCATTACGCTTGAACGCGGCAACTACGGCATTCCATATGTCCCAGGACAGGATGAGCAATTCTTCGAGGCGATTTACCAGCGGCTTTATCCGCTCGCCTCTTCGCACCTTGTGATCAACAATGTTTTCAAGACTGACCTTGAACCAGAGTTGTGGAATGGCGATGAAATTACTGCGCAGATTACGCGCGCTGGCAAGCGCCTCGACGCGATGAACCTCCTCCCAGCCCCCTTCCCAGTCGAGGAGTTTCTCAGCGAGAAAGAGTTGCGACACGTCCGGCGATTGTATGGCATTGGTGGGCTAAGCTACGGCAACCTGAGTGCTCGCAAAGACCGAACACGTTTCTGGATGAGTGCCAGCGGCGTTGATAAGTCCAAGCTAGAAGTAGTCGGACAAGACATCTTGATGGTTTCAGGTTTCGACCCCACGATCCCAGCGATTATCTTAAGCGTCCCGCCGAACATCAAACCGCGTCGCGTTTCCGTTGATGCCATCGAGCATTGGATGATCTACCAGCAGCACCCAGAGATTGGTGCCATTATGCATGTCCATGCTTGGATGGACGGGATTCGCTCGACAGAGATTAACTATCCATGCGGGACACTCGAATTGGCTCAGGCTGTCTCGAACCTGCTCGCGCAGGAGCCCGATCCTGGCCATGCGGTGATCGGCCTGAAGAATCACGGGGTTACGATCACGGGCGAGAGCTTAGATGAGATCTTTGAACGCGTGGGCGATAAGATTATCCCACAAGTACCGATGACGTAATCGTGCAGCGGCTGCCAGCTGCTTAGGCGCCGGCAGCCGCTGGGTCAAAGGCAAATACCGCTTTGATGACGCCCGCACTGCCCTTCTGCGTGACAGTCGCAAGGGCAGTGCGATAGTTTTTCAGATCAAATCGGTGTGTGACGAGCGATCCAAGCTCAACCTTGCGCTCGGCCATCAACTTCAGGGCAAGCTCCATCGTATGCCCGCGCCAGTTTCCGACCTGCTCATGGGCATATGCCATCTCGCCGCAAACGTGCAACTCATGTAGCCAAACCGGTGTCCAATCGACGCCATGCGGCGTTGAAGCCAAACCAACTAAGACGACAGTGCCACCAGCACGCGTGAGACGGAATGCGTCATCAACGGTGCGGCTTGATCCGACGCAATCGAAGACGAGATCAGCACCACCTTGTACGAGCGGTCGGCCGATGAGCGGATGGAGGATCGCTGCACCAGTAAGACGAGCAACCTGCCGATAAAGATCATCAGGATCACGAGCGCGGAGCACAATATCCGCCCCTAAACGCTCCGCTTCCTTCGCCTGGAACGGATACCGTGCCGTAATGAGGATGCGTGCCTTCGATCCCAACGCTCGGAGCGCGGCAACCGTGAGCAAGCCAATGATGCCTGCCCCAAGGACGAGCACTGTTGCCGTATCGTCTGGCCAATGGCGCAAGACAGCATGCAACGCCACGGCAAACGGCTCGGCCAATACCGCTTCTTCATCTGAAAGGACATCAGGCACAGGCAGCACTTGCGATTGGTGCGCGACAAAGAGCGGGCTCCAACTCCCACCAGTGTCACGGCAAAAGCCGATCATCGTTCCAGCGGAAATCGCTCCCTCGTGGAACCGCAGGCAGAGATTGGTTTCACCGCGCGCACAGTTCGGGCAACGGTCACTGAAGCCGCGAGGCTCACAGCTCAACACCGGATTCACAACGACGCGCTGCTCTGGACGCACCGCCGTCACGCTTGCCCCGCATTCGGTCACGATGCCAACGTTCTCGTGCCCCAGGGTAAATGGCAGCGAGGTAATGGCCGACATAACCGGGCTTTGATGGAGCATGATCGTACCAAGATCACTGCCGCAGATGCCGCCGTAACGGGTTGCAATCCGTACCCAAGAGGAAGCAGGCAACGATGGCGGGGGGACATCGCGAAGTTGCAGGCACGACCACGACGCCCAGTATGCTGGGCGCCAAATGCGTCCAAGGACTTTTGTCAGTCCGTAACGTGGCAGACTGCCCGTAAACTGTAACGCAAGCATCCGCTACCGCGCTCCCGCACCACGCACCACGCGCCCGGGCAAAGCCCCAGTGTGGCGTCCGTCAGCGACCACGCGCACGCCATTGATCCAGACGTCACGAATACCGACAGACAATTGATGCGGGTCGGTGAACGTAGCCCGGTCAGCAACTTGCTGCGGATCAAAAACCACGACGTCAGCAAAAAATCCTGGGCGAATTTGCCCACGATCGCGAAGGCCAAGGCGGTCAGCGACAGCGCTACTCATCTTTCTCACAGCATCCTCGAGCGTGAGCACCCGTTCCTCACGGACGTAATATCCCAAGACTCGAGTATACGTACCATACGCGCGCGGATGGACAGGGCCATGCTCGGCCGCCCAGGCCGGATCGAGTCCACCAGCATCGGTCGAGATCTTGATCCATGGCTGCTGAAGTTGGAGGCGAATATTTTGCTCGTCCATCATAAAGTAGACCGTTGGAATATTTCGGCCCTCGATCGCAAGCAAATCGAGCGCGGCATCGAGCCAGTCCTGTCCCCGCATCACTGCAATCTCTGCAAGGCGCTTGCCGACATAGGGACGCAGGCTTGGGTGTTCCATACCAACTGGCATGACCCCTTCAGGGCCAGCGAGATCAGCAAGCGGCTCCCAATCACCAGACACGTGCAGGGTCGCAGCTCGAATCTCGGCGCGGAATGCTGGATCGTTAAGGCGTGTATAGAAATCTGGAAGAGCGGTGTAGCGCGGCGGCAGGACCGAAGCAAGACCAGTTCCGGCGGCCTGATAGGGATACATATCAGCGGTAACATCAAGTCCCGCAGCGCGCGCCGCTTCAATGCGGGCGATCGCTTCAGGCGCTTTTGCCCAGTTGCGTCGTCCAGCTGCTTTGAGGTGATAAATTTCGACTGGCAGGCCCGCTTCGCGGCCAATCCGGAACGCTTCGTCCAATGCAGGGAAGAGCTGGTCTGCTTCAGATCGCAAGTGGGTAATGTAGAGCCCTCCATAGCGGGCAACGACGCGACAGAGATAGATGATCTCCTCAGTCGTCGCAAAGACATCGGGCGGATAAATCAGTGCATACGCAACGCCAAACGCCCCGTCCTCCATTGCCTCGGCAACAACGCGTTGCATCAGAGTGAGCTCATCCGGCGTTGCAGGAGTAGGATCAAAGCCCTTGGCATATTGCCGCACTGTCCCACCAGCAATGAACGACCCAATATTCGGCGAAACACCATGACGGGCAAGTGCATCAAGCCAATCGCCAAACCGACGCCAGTTTCTCGCTTCTTCCTGCCAGCCTGTCAGGCGACGCGCAAAGCCGCTTATGGGAATTGGTTCAGCGATACGTCCCCCAAAGGGAGCTGGCGTCCAGCCTTCTCCCATGATCTCAGTCGTGACACCCTGAAGCACTTTTGAGAGAGATCGGCCATCGATCATCAACGGAACGATTGAATGGCTCTGAATATCAATAAATCCGGGACAAACAACCATCCCGCTCGCGTCAACGACTGCCTCGGCATACGCTGAGGGAAACTGGCCCGGTGGCACAACCGCCGCAATCCGATCTCCATCAAGCAGGACATCCGCGTAAAACCAAGGGTTTCCCGTTCCGTCAACAACCCGCCCGTTTTGAATGAGGGTCTGGACAGCCATTGGTACGCAGGTAACCTTCCACTCCAACCCACTGAACGCCTCTGCGCATCATACCGCGATGAGGCTGCATTGTGCTGCTAGAGTATCCGAATGCGCTGAACTGTATCGCCTTCACGTTGCTTTAACTGGGCAATGATCGACGAAGATGACAAGTCTTCTTGGAACCAGTGTTACTCACGAGGATGTGGGGGAAGCTGTTGGGGAGAGAAGGCGTTGGGCATCGTGCAATGCTTCTGCGAAGGCCACAAGATCATTTGCCGTCCAGGTCGCAGCTGTAGCTTGGAGCGCGACTAACTGATAATGTATGGGACCATCGCTCCAACTCGCAGTCGCAGGCCAACCACTCGTTGGATCATTGGTCCAACAGATGAGTCCAATCGCGCTTTCCTGGCACTGCGATGGGCTTGGCGCAACGGTCGATAGCAACGGGCCACGCGTCTGTACTACGCGAAGGACAACGTAATCGCTCGCAAACGCAAGCTGCACTGATCCAGTTGGTGTCTGAAATGCTGACAGCAGTTGCAGGCCATCTGGCAGTGGGCGTGACAGGGTAAGGTCAGCGACGTGATCGGCCGAGCCATCAACTGCTTGAAAGACCAGCGCTTGATGAAATACCACGCCGTCAATAAACACGGCATAGCAACCTGGCTGGTTGAGTGCCCCCTCCATTCGCCAGCTTGCCCAGCCATCTGCCTGTGATTGCAGATCGTGTGGGAGCAATAAGAGTCCACTGCTCTCGGCGCTTGCCCCCTCACCGCCGAGGAGCACTTGCCCCTGCCCGTCTAATGGGACGCCGCGAATCAACACCGGACCACGATATCCCGGTGCAAGGTGCCAGGCGATCGGGAAGGTGTACCAGCCGGTTCCATCAGCGTGCGCGACTGGCCCACCGAGGTTGATCACAGCATCAGGGCCAAACTCGGCATATGCTGGACTTGTTCCAACGGCGCGGCCAAACGCCCAAGCCGAACGCGGACAAACACCACTCTTGCCCTGTGTTTCGGGGCTTTCAAGCGGACGTTGTCGCAACGCGGTGTTCAGTAATTGTACCGGCGTCTGTGGCACCGTGGTGACTGGCGCATCGGTCATCGTCAAGCCACGAACACGCTCCTGCTGACAATCAAGGACAAAGAGCAAAACCGCAGGTTTGGCCGGAATGTCAACAGCTTGGCGCACTGCGGCAAGCATGAGCAGGGCTGTATTTGCGATTGTTGTGCGCCCACGCAGATCAACAAGCTCGAGGGGGACGATTTGTTCATTCTGGGTATGGCGCGCGAGCACATACCGTACAAACTCATCCGGTTGCGTCGTAAATGTTGCGGTGGTGAGTTGGGTGAGATCTCGTGGAACAACAGCAAACCACTCATCGCTCGCTTCCGGCTGCGTTAATAGCGCCTGAAGTTGCCTCGCATCACCAGCATTAATGGCTGTGATGAATTGTCGGGCAAGCCCAACAAGCTGCGCTTCACTGCAACTGGCTGGAAGCAGAAAAGGTGTCAGAGACGGTGTGGGCAGAGGACGAAGCGTCGGCACGGGCGAAGGCGCTGCCGTTGCAGTTATTCGCGGTGATGTTGCAGTCACCTCCTGGTGAGCTGTTGGCGTCGGTACAGCCGTTACTGACTGGCTCACACATCCGGACAAGGCAAGGAGGAGCAGAATGACGAGTGTGCGTTGAATGCTTGCCCCCTGCCCTGCAGAGCGCGGCGGCACGCTGGCCTTTCCCCCTTCACTGATGGATCCAGACTAATGTACCGACCGGCGCCCAGGAATAGATCCACGCTGCTGCATCAAGCGGGAGGTTGACACACCCGTGGCTCATGACATGTCCGAAATTATGGTGCCAATATGTTCCATGCAACGCATATCCGTCAAGGAAGTAGAGCACGTCAGGAACACGCGGCAGGTAGTAATAGTCGATTCCGGGTGTCCCACCTTGCATATCGTCGTACGGTAGCTTGCGATAAACACGGAACATGCCGGTCGGTGTTGGATGTGCCGGCACACCGGTAGATACATACGTTCCAAAGACAAGCGTGCCGTATTCCCATGCACGCAGATACTGATGCGAAAGATCGACCTCCACCCACTTGGGCTCATTCACCGGAGCTCCCGGTGGCGGAACACGTACAGTTGTTGGATCATCAAGCCAGAGAGCCGGATCATACGTCGGTGTATCTGCCGACTGAGGAATGGGTGCCGTATCAACACCATTGGCATTCGCCAGGGTGCGGCCAAGAAGGCTTATTTGAATCTCATATGGTGTGCCGGCAAGTTCTGGCCACCACTCAAAGCGCGCACGCTCGAAATACTGGACGACTCGCCCTTCTTCTGTCAGCTCTTCACTAATCGGATAGCCAAAGATGCGGACTCCACCATGGGCATTCCAGAATGAACGGAAGCCATTGCAGAGCCGATGCTGTGTCTGTGAGAAGTACTCACACGCGGCATCACTCTGTGCCTGTACTGGCCGGAATGCAGGCTCATCCATTCGACCAGCAGTTAATAAGCTGCCAAGACGCCGTAACTGCACCTGCCAACCCGGTGGCGCCTCAGGATGCCATTCAAAGACAGCACGCTCGAAGTACTGTACCGTCACACCCTGCTCATTACGTTCTTCGCTAATCGGATAGCCAAAAACTGTTACAGCGCCATTATTCAGCCAATACTGTAGGAAACCATAGCTGAGCGTATGGCCAGTCTGTGGGAAATAGACTCGATCAGGCTCAGCTGCACCCGCACTGGAGGCACCGAAGGAAAACTGGGCAACGACCACAAGGGCCAATACACTGACTATGATGCCAATTCGGCTCCGCATGACGCACTCCTTCCGTGCACCCCAGTACTCTCTCTATTCTGTCATACGTTCACTCTCATGCGGAGGCTCTCCTGGTAGGGTTGACGGGGCACTCTCACCCATTGGGATAGACTGCGGTGTCGTTTCTTCTGTTCCCTCCTCACTGGCTGAGGCCACGACCTGATCAACCGCTGCTTCAGGAACGGCGGTGCTCTCACCGAACCAATGCAACTGCACCGCCTCTAGAGACTCGGGTGGATGCAGGCCAAAAATAGTGGCGTAGAAACTATGCTCAAGCACTAAACAGCGGCGAATTGTCTCAGCACGACGGAATCCGTGGCCTTCGCCCTCAAAAACATAATAGGCATATGGCAGATGATGACGCTCAAGCGACTGCACCATGATTTCCGCTTGCTCCGGAGGGACCACGCGATCATCTGCACCTTGCAAGAGCAAGACCGGGGCGCGGAGATGGTCAATCGCATAGAGAGGAGAGCGCTCACGATAGCGCTCCGCCTGATCAGGATATGGGCCAATGAGGCCATCAAGATAACGCGACTCAAATTTATGCGTTGTTTTCGCCAATGCCTCCAGGTCGGCCACTCCATAGTAACTCGTCCCGGCAGCAAACACGTCACTCACGGTCAGCGCGCGAAGCGTGGTATAGCCACCAGCTGACCCACCGCGGATCGCCACTCGGGAGCTATCGACTACCCCTTGCTCGGTAAGATACCGGACAGCGTTCACACAGTCAGCGACGTCAACAATTCCCCATCGTTCGCGCAAGCGCTCACGATAGGCCCGTCCATAGCCACTGCTGCCACCGTAATTGACGTCGATGACAGCAAAGCCTCGACTTGTCCAGTACTGAATCACGGGAGAGAATGCTGGGCGCACATGGCCGGTCGGTCCGCCGTGGCAAAAGACGATCAACGGAGGACGTGTCTCATCGTGTGGCAGTTCAACAGTCGGATTCTTCGGACGATAGAAGAAGCCATAGGCTGTTTGCTCACCTTCGGTGGGAAACGCAACCACATCAGGCTCGCTGATCCAGGTTGACTCGGGCTGGGCATCGGAAGCCTGGCGGATCACCTGCCATGTCCCGTCCTGGAGCGAGAACTCGACCAGAGCCTGCGGGAACGCAGGGCTACTCGCGATGAGCCAGAGCCGGCTCGAATCAGACGGATCGGCAGTCAGTCGTAGAAGAGCTCGCCAGGGAACTTCAACCCATTGCACAGCACCTTCGGGATCAACGCGGATCAGACGATCCTCGCCGCGATCTGTGACGATTGCCGCAATGTACCCGTCACGAAAGACGACGTATCGCGACTGGCCAAAGGTCCAATGAGGCTCGCCAATTTCTGCCTCAAGTTGAGTGACTTGCTCAATGACGCCATTGCGAGGATGCCAGCGATAGAGATTCCACCAGCCGGTACGATCAGAGAGAAAATAGAGCGTCCCATCGGGAGCCCAAAGCGGCTGCGTGATTGATTCTTGACGGCCGCCAGCAAGTAACCACGGCGTCCGAACGTTTCCCTCCTCATCAAGGCGCCCAACCCATAACTCCGTGCCATCCCATGGCATGTTCGGATGATTCCACGTTAGCCAACACAGCCAGTCTCCATCGGGGCTGATGCGCGGTGCAGCATAGAAATCGTTGCCACTCACAATCACCTTGGGCTCAGCGCTGCCATCTGTTGGCAAAGCAACAAGCTCATTGAACACACCGCCAGATTCATGCCGCTCCCGGACAGCAAGAAGCCACTGACCATTAGGCGTTACGCGGCCATCAGCATACCGATAGCCCGCTAACACAGGGGGATCGGGAGTAATTGGCTTTGGCGGTTCATCAGGGTCCAACCGATAGAGCCGCTGGTCATAAAAATGACTAAAGAAGGCAGTAGCACCGTGCACCGTGAACGCACCACCGCCATATTCATGGACACGAGTACGAACATCATAGGCAGGCGGCACGACGTCGCGCGGCTCATGTCCTGGAGCAAGGGCAACCAGCACCGATCGCCCCTGCTCTTCTGGGCGACTCTCAAGCCACCAGAGTTGTCCTGCACCCCACTGCGCCTCTGTAATCGTCCGACTTGCTTGGACAACCCAGTCAGCTGTTAACGCTGATGGCCATTCACCATAGGCGGCCTGTTGCCGCTCTGCCATACTGCATCTCCTCTCCGGCAGACAGCCTGTTTTCCTGTCCGGGATTGTGCCATGTTAAGGCCGCGGTGCAAGAGCGAATTTTGATATCCTTTCGTAGCGAAACCCTTGCGCGAGGCGCATCACTGCCTCGCATGATGAAGTGGAGTGGTATCCCGTGCCAAATCGCCTTGCGAACGAGACCAGCCCCTATCTTCGTCAACATGCTGATAATCCTGTCGATTGGTATCCCTGGGGAGAAGAAGCCTTTCGCATCGCCCAAGAACAAGATAAGCCGATTTTGCTCAGCATCGGCTATGCCGCGTGTCACTGGTGCCACGTCATGGCTCACGAATGCTTTGAAAACCCTGACATCGCTCGTCTCATGAACGAGCGATTCGTCTGCATTAAGGTTGATCGGGAAGAACGACCGGATATTGACGCACTGTACATGAGCGCAGTACAGGCAATGACGGGGCAAGGGGGATGGCCGCTGACTGTCTTCCTGACACCAGACGGTCGGCCATTTTATGGTGGCACCTACTTTCCTCCTGAAGATCGACCAGGCCTACCAGGCTTCCCTCGCGTGCTCTTGGCTGTCTCTGAGACCTATCGCACACGGCGGGCAGAGGTCGAGCGTGCTGCCAGTGACCTTGCACATTTCTTGAATCAGCAGTTTGCTCTTACTCTGCCAACAAGCACGCTGACCTCAACACTCCTTGACGAAGCGGCACGAAACCTTGTACCGGAATTCGATCGTGAGCACGGCGGATTCGGCACGGCACCGAAGTTCCCTGCGCCGACCACGCTTGAGTTCCTCCTCCGCACATTTCGTCGCGTTGGCTCCCAGCGCGCACGCGAGATGGTGACTTTCAGCCTGGAGCACATGATCCGGGGCGGAATCTATGACCACATTGGCGGAGGATTCCACCGGTATGCCGTCGATGCCGCTTGGGAGATCCCACACTTCGAGAAGATGCTCTATGACAACGCCCAGCTGAGCAGATTGCTTGTCCTTGCCTACCAGGCGAGTGGTAACCCGCTTTTCCGCCGCACGGCAACTGAGACACTCGATTACGTCCTGCGGGAGCTTCGGCTTCCCGGAGGTGGCTTCGCCAGCGCACAAGACGCTGACGTCGAGGGCGAAGAAGGCAAGTTCTACACCTGGACAACTGAAGAACTCGAGGAAGCACTCGGTCCACAACTCTTTTCAGTGGCACAGCAGTATTTCGGCTTGCGCCCAGAAGGCAATTTTGAAGGGAAGCACGTCCTTCACGTCCCGAACCCGCCTGAACATGTCGCTGCAGCGCTTGGCATTGGGCAAGAGGAATTGATGGCGCAGGTCGCAGCAATTCGATCGCGACTCTTTGCCCTCCGTGAACAGCGGCCGCATCCAGCCCGTGATGAGAAAGTACTGACATCCTGGAACGGACTCCTCCTCCAGGCATTGGCCGAAGCGGCCACTGTGCTCGGTGAACCGACCTACGCCGAGGCCGCGGTGCAACTCGCTGCCTTCCTTCGCGACCATCTTGCAGAGGGTGACGCCCATCTCTGGCATGTCTTTGCAGATGGACAGGCCAAAGTCACGGGCCTCCTTGAGGACTACGCGTACCTCGCTCGTGGCCTCCTTGCCCTCTACGAGCTGACCTTTGATCGGCAATGGCTCCACTGGGCGCGCAGATTGACAGAAACAATCCTGCGCGAATTTCGCGATCCGGCAATCGGAGATTTCTTTGATACGACCGAACACGCCGATCATCTGGTAGCCCGGCCGAAGAGCCTCTTCGATTCGCCCACGCCGAGTCCGATCGCGGTCACGGCTGACGTCTTTCTCCGGCTGTCACTCCTCTTCGGCGACGGACGGTACGAGGAATATGCCCGCACGATACTTGAACGTTATGCGCCACTCGCAAGTGAGCATCCGACTGGGATGAGCCAGTTCCTCCTCGTCCTTGACTTCTTGTTGGCTGAGCCGTTTGAGATTGCGCTCGTTGGGAACCCAGAACAGCCAGACATGGCCGCACTCTTGAAGGTTGTGCGTGAGCCGTATGTGCCGGCCAAGGTCGTTGCACTCCGTCGGCCACACGAGTATGACGAGTCTATACCGCTGCTGCTTGACCGTCCACAGAAGAATGGCACGGCAACGGCGTATGTCTGCCGGCACTTCGTCTGCCAACAACCGGTGACAACGCCAGCCGAGCTCGCAAGGCAGCTTGGGCTTGATGACCGCGATTTTACCAGCGTTCGCGAATAGGATAAGTGCAACGCCGTGGCGTGATCCCCGAGTTGTACTCATGCCAGAACGCGTCTGCCATGAATCACCGCAGCCCTACAAGAAGGGCATCGTATCTATGCAGTTGTGGCTACTGGGCTGCGCCGACGTCGATTGCCGTTGCACCATGATGATCGTACGCAAAGCTGAACGTTTCCAGACCACGTAGACTTAGCACGGCGGAGAAGACGAGGGGGTGTTGGTCAATGACCGTTACACCGCCGACCTCGGTTGTTGGTACAGCCGGGCATGTTGATCATGGCAAGTCAACGCTCGTCAAAGCACTGACGGGGATTGACCCAGATCGACTGCGTGAAGAAAAAGAACGCGAAATGACGATTGACCTCGGTTTTGCTTGGCTCACGTTGCCAAGTGGCCGACGGGTCAGCATGATCGATGTGCCCGGCCATGAACGCTTCATCCGCAATATGCTGGCTGGAGTCGGTGGCTTCGACGCAGCGCTCCTCGTTATTGCAGCTGACGAAGGGCCAATGCCCCAGACACGCGAGCACTTGGCTATTCTTGATCTTCTCGAGATTCGCCAGGGTATTGTTGCGATCACCAAACGTGACCTTGTCGAGCCAGACTGGCTTGAGCTTGTGATGAATGAAACGATTGAACTGCTCCAAGGTACGACACTTGAAGGAGCACCGCTCATCCCAGTCTCGGCGATCACTGGCGAAGGCTTGGCGGAACTCATCCAGACGCTGGATACACTGCTGGCGACGCTTCCACCACATCCAGCAGACGGCAAGCCGCGCCTCGCAGTCGATCGCGTCTTTACCATAGCGGGCTTTGGCACCGTTGTCACTGGCACACTTCGCGATGGGCCGCTTAGCGTTGGCCAAGAGATTGAGATTTTGCCTGCCGGGAAACGCGGGCGCATCCGCGGTTTACAACGCCATCGGGAAAAAGTTGAGCATGCCTCTCCTGGCGCCAGAACGGCGGTGAACATTAGCGGCATAGCCGTCGAGGAGATCAGTCGAGGAGATGTGCTCACGATCCCAGGCTGGCTTACTCCAACTCAGCGGATCGATGCCCGGATCCGTTTGCTGGCAGATGCTCCAGCCATCCTCGAGCAAGATGATGAAGTGATGCTCTTCATCGGGACAAGCGAGACGCTTGCACAACTCACGTTGCTGGATGCGGAGAAGCTCACCCCAGGCGATACTGGTTGGGTCCAGCTCCGCCTGCGTAAACCGGTCGTCGCCGTTCGTGGGGATCGTTTCATCCTTCGTCGCCCCTCACCAAGTGCGACCTTGGGAGGCGGTGTGGTCGTGGACGCACACCCGCCGCGTCACCGGCGCTTTCATCCCGCAACAATTGCGACACTCGAACTGCTCGCTCGCGGTGAGCCAGTGGAACTTGTCCGCCACGCGCTTGCTGAGGAACCACGTGACGTTGCGACATTAACCCGGCAATTGACATTGCATGAGCACCATGTGGCGGATGCTCTTGAGGCGCTGCAAGCACAAGGCGAAATCATTGCACTCGTATCCCCAACTCCACACACGCCGACGCTTTACCTTCAGCGGGAAGCGCTCGAAGCATGGCGTAGCCGTCTTGTTGCACTGTTAGCTGATTACCATCAACAGTATCCCTTGCGCCGTGGCATGCCGAAGGAAGCTGCCCGTAGCCAGCTCGAGATTGCACCGCGGGCGTTTGATGCACTTGTCGCAACATTCGCTGGCATGGGAGCAATCGTTGACGATGGTGATGTCCTCCGCCTGCCAACACACGCGATTCAATTGACTCCACAACAAGAGGCAGCAGCTCAGCGGTTGTTAGCCGCGCTGCGTGAGACGCCCTATACACCACCGTCACCTTCGACCCTTGGTGTGGATCCAGAACTCGTCAATGCCCTGATTGAGCTTGGATACATCGTTCGTGTCGACGAAGATATCGTTTTCCCAACCGATGTTATGCAGGGGATCGAGCAAACGGTCCTGACGCTCATTGACGCAAACAATGGCCTGACGCTCGCGCAGTTCCGGGACCATTTCAATACGAGCCGCAAGTATGCACAGGCAGTTCTTGAATATCTCGATCGAAAGCGAGTGACACGTCGTGTCGGTGACGTACGAGTACGATATGCGCAACCCCAAAGCTAATCTCCGTCCAGTCTTCCTCGCTCCCCACTACGACGATGTTGCGCTCTCGTGTGGAGGCACTGTCGCGCTCCTGGCCGAGCGCGGTCTGCGACCGGTTATCATCACGTGCTTCGGCGGTGAACCGCCAGCAACCTTAAGCGCATTCGCGCGATTCCAGCATCAGTGGCGAGGGCTCGACGATCACAACGCACTTGCTGTTCGCCGTCAAGAGGAACGTTCTGCTGCCACGTTGCTTGGCGCAGAGCCGCTCTGGCTGGGCTTGCCAGACGCAATTTACCGTGGCGACCACTACCAAAGTGATGCCGAACTCTTTGGTGCAATCCATCCGGACGAGTGGTCACTGCTTGATGAACTCGAGCAGGCACTGACGTCGCTCCTTGACGAGGCCGGTATTCAGCCCGCCTGGTATGCTGTGCCACTGGGCATCGGCAACCACGTTGATCACCAACTGGTTCGCCTGCTTGGTCAACGGCTTCGGGCACATGGACAGGTGGTTTGGAGCTATGAAGATTTCCCCTACGTCCTGTTGCCTGGTGGTGAAGACCAACGCCACGCGCTTGTGACCCAATATTGCGAGCAAACGCCGTGGATGATCGAGCTGTCGGCCGAGCACCTTGAGCGCCGCATCGCCGCTATCGCCTGCTACGAGTCGCAACTCGCAGTTATCTTTCGTGATCTTGGCGACCCAGCAGAAGCAGTGAAGCGCGCAGCGCAGCGCGTGCGACAGGGACAATTGATAGAGCGGCTTTGGCTTTTACGTTCACGCGTAAAAGAGCATTCCAAGGCCATAGCCCACGTTCCGTGGCTCCTGAGCCAACCCGAGCACTGACGACAGTGTCGCTGTCTGTAGCCAATGGAGATAGTGCTGACCAATATTGCCCATTTCGACTTGCCATCCTGGTGGATTATCCGGCGTATAGGTTAAACAGCGACGTTCAAAGCACTGGATTAGTACGTCGTGGACACGCCCTCCTACCGGTACCCGTACCCAGTACGGATTCGTGATCGGCAGACCAAGAAGCGCAACCGGAGGATTGAGCAGCGGTTCGGAGCGGACATGGCCGGCAACTTGCACAAGCCCCCACTGGGCAGTGAAGCTCGCAAAGACATCAGCAATCCCGTGTCCAGTGGCTGGATCAGGCGCTCCCACATGGACGTTGTACGCTGCAAGCCGCGGATCATCCGTCACTGTACCATTCGCAGTAAGCACTTGGGTAATGACCGAACCGGGTGGTGGGGCTGGAGCCGATAAGAGTGGCCGGAGCGTGGCATACGTCGGTGATCCCGCGACGACATCACCAGCAACTGGAATGGCAGCAGGGCCAAGTGCAATAAACTGGCTATCGCCAATCTGTCGCTGGCCAGTAATCATTTCCCACGCGAGCCGGCCCCCCGTGATCGCCCAGCGAGCGTCGATCGGCTGATCAGGATGTGTCAACTCCATACGCCCCTTATCAAAATACTGTACCCACCGCTCGCCACCGGGTGATTCCTGATATGACTCGCTCACGACACCACTGATTGGATTGCCCCAGAGCCACGTACGATGATCAAGACCAGCTGCGACCGGTCCATCAACACGGTCATGCCACCACGCGAAAAGCGCAGCTGCCCGCTCAGGAGTCGTGATGGGATCGAGCAGCGCCCAGCCAGCATTCAGCAAGGCAGCGCCGTCAGCAAACCAGGCATCGCCAGTTGAATGAAGCAACACTACAATTTCGCGTTTGCCAGCGCGCTCGGCAACCAGCACCAGACACCGACCAGCATTGTCTGTCCAGCCAGTTTTGCCCCCGATCAAGCCAGGATAGGTGCCGAGCAACTGGTTCGTATTCTGGAGCGTGAAGCCCTCAGCACTGTAGCGGAGTGTGCCAAAGATAGTAACGAGCGTTGGATTGTTCAGCACAGCGCGCGCAAGTAAAGCAAGGTCATACGCGGAGCTGTAGTGGCCATCCGCATCTAAGCCATGCGGATTGATGTACTGCGTATCGCTCATGCCAAGGCTCGCTGCCCGAGCATTCATCCAGTCGATAAATTGCTGGCGTGCAAGCGCGCTCTCCTGAGCGGGACTACCGCCAACAGCCCGGGCAATAGCCATTGCAGCGTCATTGCCACTGCGAAGGAGCAGACCATAGAGCAACGTCCGTAAGGTTACCTGTTGCCCAGGAACGAGTCCCATCGATGACTCGCCAATTACATCCCCCGAGGTAATTGTGACAACTTGGTCGAGATTCCCTCGCTCCACCGCAACGAGCGCAGTCATCAACTTCGTCAAGCTTGCCATCGCTCGACGCTCATGGCTCGCTTGCTCGGCAAGCACCTTACCAGAATCGGCATCCATAATGACCCAGCTTGTAGCAGCAACCGCTGGTAACGATGCCGCCTGGACTGGGCTTACCTGCAGGAAAAAGGTCAGCAAGAAGCCAAGAAAGACGTATTGCCACTGCCGTCGGTTGATCATTTGCCCCTCCTCAAGGCCGATCATCGCAGACTGCCGCAACGACGGCAAGTGGCAACCCGATACGCCAGTGCAGACCACAAGGTCAAAATAGTGGCAATTGCGGGAAGGACTGCCCTAGCACCGCTTGCGGGTCAGCCTCAAGCCAGCCGGCAAGCACAGTGGCATAGACGCTTCGAAAATCGACGGCAAACTTCAGGTTGCCGTTCTCATCGAGGTTCTTCAAGTCAGGAGGTTCACCGTAGATTCCACTCTTCACTCCTGGCCCAACAACGAACAATGGAGCAGCTGTGCCATGGTCAGTGCCATGACTCGCATTTTCTTTTACACGCCGGCCAAACTCTGACCAGGTCATAACGAGCGTATTCTGGGCATGCCCTTTGGCCTGGAGATCTGCATAAAACGCTGCGACAGCATCGCCCAAAGTCTTCAGCAGTTGAGCATGGTGATCTGCTTGGAGTGCATGGGTGTCGAATCCTCCAAGAATGATGTAGCCAATCCGCAGACCATAGCCGCCAGCGATCAATGCCGCGAAAAGCTTCAACCCATCAGCAAGTGAGGTTGAGGGATAGGACACACTTGGCTGGTAGCTCGTAAGTACCTGTTGCATCTGGACGCTGGCGAGGGCAGCGCTCTCGGCAGTAGCCTGAAGCAGTGCTGCGTATGGGGCCGGTGGCTGATATGCCTGGTAAAGCTGGCGCAAGGCTGCTTCACGTGCTTTGGTAAGGCTCACTGAACGAGGATCGGCTTCGAGCCGAAACTGTTTGGGATTTTCTAGCACAGGTGGAGGGGTTGGCGGGCAGCAGAGTGCTGGCGGGAGCGTCGCCCCCAGCGCAACGGTGCTCAGCGGGTGTCCTTGACTATCCACCAATCCCTCGACCAACTTTGATAACCAGCCATCGTGTCGCGCCAGCTGTGGATCCGCCGTTTGCCAAATATCCATCGCCTGAAAATGGGAAAGGCTGGGATGGTCATAACCGACGCCGTCAATGATCGCGAGTTGCCCTTGCGACCAGAGTGAGTGCAACGCACTGAGCGAAGGATGCAAGCCAAGTTGATCATTTAACGGGATGACTGATTCCGGGGCAATCGCCAAAGTTGGTCGGGCAGCATAATACTCACCGCTCTGGTACGGGATGACCGTGTTCAATCCATCATTCCCGCCAGCAAGTTGAATGATAATGAGCGTGCGATCCAGCACTGCAGCATTGGGCCCGGACACTCGGTGATCAGCAGCTGCCACTTCAAGTGCCCGCGCAAAGAGGTTTGGCATAACGATGCCACTCGCGAGTGAAACCACTGAGGCACGAAGCAATTCACGCCGGGAGAGCACGTGACACCTCCTTAGTTTAGGTGATACTCAGGCAGAGCGAGGAAAAGATAGACAAGGCTACGACCTTGCTGATCAAGCCATTGATCCGGGCTTTGGTGATATGCTGCAGCTGGACCAGCGTGGTCATAGAGAATCTGACGCTGCGGATCAGCGAGTTGCCCGTCAACGAAGACCTCTGCGAGACGATCAACGACTCCTTGTGGGTCTTGGGGTAGCGGATCACCAAGCAGCGAATGGAAATCAAACTGCACCATCGCGCGCTGGGTTACGAGCGTATTCGCTGCATTCAGACGGGCTAGCCACGTTCCACTGTTAAGCCAGCTTGTTCCCCCAGGCCACCCGGCAACATTCGGCGGAGCAAAGAGATCTTGGCCCATCAGCTTGAGTGCTTGGGGAGCAAATTGCAGATTCCCATGAGCTCCAAGTTGACGGATTGCTCCTACAAGATATTCGACGGGAGATTTGATGAGAGAGCGGTAGGCACTCGGTTCACGAAACTCCGGCAGCAACAATATATCCTTTACTGCCGCCTTGATTGAATAATTTGTCTTTTGGAGCGTCGTCGCAATTCGTTCCACGAGCTCTGGTGATGGCGTTGGCGTAACAAAGAAGCGCAGGAGTTTTGTCGCAAGGAAAGGAGCAGTGGCAGGTTGCTCGAGGATGATGTCAACAATATCATCCGGGCCAAAATTTCCGGTGCGTCCTAAAAAGGTTTTGGAACCACGATCATGCTGTGAAGGAACGAAGGCCGAGACATAGTCATTACCGTCTTTGCGGAGGACGAGGCCGGTAAAGGCACGAGCCGCTTCCCGAACATCGACTTCAGTGTAATGGCCAGGCCCCATGGTAAAGAGCTCCATTAACTCCCGAGCATAGTTCTCATTCGGGTGGCCAACACGATTCTCTGCAAGATCAAGCCAGCGCATCATGGCGACATCGCGTGAAATTCCCTTCAAAATGACCCCGTAATTGTCCAGCGCGTGCTCACGGAAAAACTGATTCTGGCGTATCATCTCGCTTGGTGTCGCCTTGCCCAACGACGAAGTTAAGAGGCCATGCCAGAACAGCGTCATCTTCTCTTCAAGTGGCCGTGCGGTGTATGCCATGCGCACAAGCCACCATAAGCGAATACCGTTTGGTGTTGTGAGGTCGAAGTGGTACTGAGCGAGGAGTGCTTCAAGATCGTGATTGGCAACCTGCTCGTAGTTAACCAAACGATCAACAGCATTATCCCATCCGAGGCTCTGCCAGGTCGTCACTTCATTCGGCGCAAGACCAAAACCGGCTCGACGCAGGAGATGGCGGAATAATGTTCGCTCATCGAGCGAGGAAGAGGAAACGCGCGAATCAGCATAGTAGGCGGCAAGAAGCGCACTTAAGCCAGCAGCAACAAGCCCAGCGACAGCTTTGCGCCGACGAAGCGGTTGTTGCAGTAAGCGTTCCACAGCTGCTCCTCTTCTTTCGATTCCAGAATGAACCTAATCAGCAACTGTAACAGCGATGTAAACAGAGCAGCCAGGAACGCGGGATGTTTTCACCGATCTGTTGTCTGTGAGGCGATCGCGACCATATCAAGTTGGGCGAGCACACTCGCCATCTCAAGGGCTGCGAGCGCTGCCTCGGCCCCCTTATTCGCCATGCGTGTCCCAGCACGTTCGATTGCTTGTTCGATCGTATCGGTGGTCAGCACGCCAAAAATGACCGGTACGCCCGTCTCGAGGGCAACATTCGCGATCCCCTTCGAGACTTCTGCTGCAACGTAATCGAAGTGCGGCGTTGACCCGCGTATCACCGCCCCAAGGCAAATCACGGCATGATAGCGCTGGCTCTGCGCAAGCCGTTTGGCGACGAGCGGCAACTCAAACGCGCCAGGAGTCCAGACAACATCAACTGCTGAGAGATCCGTTTCATGCCGAGCAAGCGCATCGAGCGCACCCTCGAGCAGCTTACTCGTGATGAAGTCGTTGTACCGGCTTACAACAATCGCAAAACGGCGATCACGACCGTTGAGTAGGCCAGCAATGGTGCGTGGGTGGCTACCATTTGTTGAAAGCAGTGTCATCGCCATCCTCCTATTCAGCTGCTGCACTGACGCGAGGCGACAATTCTCCGAGCAGGTGACCAAGTTTGGTGCGCTTTGTCTCAAGGTAATGCCGGTTGTGGTCATTTGGGGGAATCACAAGCGGCACCCGCACAACACTCGTAAAGCCATAGCAGGCGAGGGCACGCAATTTGGCTGGGTTATTCGTCAGCAGTTGCACATGCTGCACGCCAAGATCATGGAGGATGATCGCAGCTGCTCGATAATCGCGGGCATCAACTGGCAATCCAAGGCGCAGGTTCGCTTCGACCGTATCGAGGCCTTCTGCATCCTGAACATGGTACGCCCGGAGCTTGTTGACTAAGCCAATGCCGCGCCCCTCCTGGCGAAGGTAGACCAGTACGCCGCGACCGTGCTGTCCAATCCGCTCCAGGGCCGCCTCCAGCTGGGCACCACAATCACAGCGCAGGGAGCCGAATACATCACCGGTGAGGCATTCAGAATGAAGACGGACAAGCACCGGCTGTCCATCGTCAACAGCCCCGCACCAGAGCGCCAGGTCGATCTCATCGCTACCAATGCGACGATAGGCTCGGAGTGAAAAGGTCCCGTATCGGGTTGGCAGCTGCGTTTCGGCGACACGTTGGGCAAGTCGCTCGTGGGCAATACGGTAGGCAACGATGTCAGCGACATGCACGATGGGAATATCATGCTCGGCAGCAAAGCGCTCTAACTCGGGTAATCGGGCCATCTGGCCATCGGCACGCATGACTTCGCACAGGGCTGCAACAGGATGCAAGCCAGCTAACCGTGCGAGGTCAACTGAGGCTTCTGTCTGTCCACCGCGTTCAAGCACGCCACCTGGACGAGCACGCAAGGGGAAGACGTGCCCAGGCGTGACGAAGTCGGCGCGTGTCGCTGTGGGGTCGGCCAGTTTCCGAATGGTTGTCGCACGATCATAGGCTGAAATCCCTGTTGTTACCCCATAGCGCGCCTCGACCGACACCAGGAACGCGGTCCCAAATGGCGCTTCATCTTCACTCGGAGCGACCATTGGTCGGAGCCCAAGCCGGTCAGCCCACTCCGGCGCCATGGGAACACAGATTAAGCCGCGTGCTTCGCGCGCCATGAAGGCAACGGTCTCAGGAGTAACAAATTGAGCAGCAATGGCCAGATCGCCCTCATTTTCTCGGTCAGCGTCGTCAACGATGAGCACGAAGCCACCAGACCGAAACGCAGCGCATGCACGCTCAACACGCTCCCAACGCTCATCCATTAGTGCGCCTCCCAAAAGCCAGCCCGCACAAGCAACTCAGGCGTCACGCCATCAGGCGCGGCTGACTGTGCCGCCAATAACCGCTCGACATACTTGGCCATGACATCAACTTCGAGATTGACCAGCGCGCCAACCGGCTTCTGCGGCAGCGTAATATGCTGCTGGGTATACCGTACGAGTGAGACACTCAACCCGTCAGGATGCACCGTCATAATGGTCAAGCTGGCGCCATCAACTGCAATGTAGCCGCGCTCGACGAGGTAGCGCTGAATCGCCGGGGGAACAGTAATGCGTACAATCATGGCTTCACCATGGGGCTGCTTGCTGGTGATGCGGCCAACGCCATCGACATGCCCCTGGACGTAGTGACCGCCGAGCCGGCCATTCACAGCAAGCGCTCGTTCGAGATTGACCCGATCACCGGGCTTGAGCTGGCCGAGCGTCGTTCGTTCCAACGTGACAGGCTGAAGTCCTACGGTAAACCCGTCAGTGGTGCAATCCGTCACGGTGAGACAGACGCCATCGACACTGATACTGTCGCCCAGGCGCGTGCCCTCGAGCACCGTTCGGCACGCAATCGTGATCTCAGCCCCACCGGGGCGATGGACAACGCGGCGCACCGTACCGACTTCTTCAATAATGCCTGTGAACATCCTGTATCCCTCCCTATACCGTAGGCAGCGGATGGATGCGGCCGTGTACCATGATGTCTGGCCCTAACCGGCGAACGCGCACATGATGCAGCCGCCAAGCGTGGGCAAGCAGCGCGACGCCGTCGCCTCCGACTGGCCCCGGAGCTGTCCGACCACCGACAATCAGTGGTGCGATGAGCGCATAGACCTGGTCGACCAGATCATCGTCGAAAAGCGAACCGATGAGTGTACCGCCACCTTCAACGAGCACCCGGTTGATGCCTACGTTGCCGAGGTGACAGAGCAGAGCGCGCAGGTCAACACCGCGATCAGACCGCGGCACTACGACAACATCTGCTCCAGCCGCTGCAAGCGCCTGTCGCCGCTCGACTGGAGCCTCATCGGTGCAGGCAATGACAGTCCGTCCAGGCAGATCGGGCGCAAGGAGTGCGGCCGTGGGAGGAGTACGCGCGAGTCGGTCAACGATGACACGAAGCGGATGGTGTGGCCCGCCCAGCCCGGCATGCTCAGCCGGTATGCGCGTTGTCAGCAAGGGATCATCAGCAAGGACGGTACCAATGCCGACCATGATCGCGTCATGTTGGTCACGGAGTTGATGCGCAAGCAGCCGCGCAGGAGCGCTGGTGATCCATCGACTGTTGCCAGTTCGGGTAGCAATACGCCCGTCAAGCGTTATAGCGTACTTGACGGTCACCTCGGGCATACCCGTCTGCAGCCGTTTCAGATAGCCAGCGTTGACTTCAACCGCCCGCCGCTTCTCAAGCCCAACGGTAACGGCAACACCAGCCTCCCGCAACTGAGCAAGACCTCGCCCATTGACCGCCGGAAACGGATCACGGAGCGCAGCGACGACGCGCGCAATACCAGCCGCAAGCAACGCTTCGGTACAGGGCGGAGTACGGCCGTAGTGGGCGCAAGGTTCCAGTGTCACGTAGAGCGTAGCACCACGAGCCTGTTCGCCGGCCTGACGCAGCGCAACAATTTCGGCGTGCGGACCGCCAGGAGGATGCGTACAGCCAGCGCCAACGACCATCCCATCGCGCACGATGACAGCACCGACAGCGGGGTTCGGCGCAACCCGCCCCTGCGCTTGCCAGGCAAGTGCGAGTGCTTGTCGCATGAAGCGGCGGTCATCAGTCGACCAGCGTTGGTGCTGTGGCATGTACGCCATCCATTCTCCCGGCCGATCCGGCATAGAAAAATCCCGGAGGACAAGCCTCCGGGGATGATGGCGATCGTGGTGTGCTGCAAACGCCGGATACCGGCCGGTGCAACAACCTTCTCCCATCCGGACTATACCGTCGGCTCCGGAGTTTCACCGGATCCTGCGGCCGAAGCCGCTCGCGGGCTTTACCGCCGGTCGGGAATTGGCGCCGCATGCCTCACCCTGCCCCGAAGGTCTTGCACAGCAAGTCTACCGTTCTCGTACGGTGACCGTCAAGCGAGCAAGGGCTGAGCGGGCGGCCCAGTAGCCACACATGCCATGAACGCCGCCACCAGGTGGCGTTGCTGACGAGCACAGAAACAGTTGAGGATGCGGTGTGGCATAAGGGTTACGCCGCGGTGCCGGGCGAAAGAACAGCTGACGGAGATCCATTACGCCACAGTTGATGTCACCCCCGATCATATTCGGCTCGCGCTCAGCAAGTTGAGCGGCTGTTTGGACATGACGGGCAAGAATCCGCTTGCGAAAGCCAGGAGCAAATCGCTCGATCTGTTCTTCAATCGCCGCACTCAAGTCACGATCTGAGCCAGCGGGCGCATGGCAGTAGGCCCAAACAACCTGACGTGTCCCAGGGGCTCGCGTCGGATCAAATCGGCTCGGTTGCACGAGGATGACAAACGGGCGATCAGGGCATTGACCATGCGCAACCGCACGCTCAGCTTCAGCGATCTCCTCTGCTGTACCGCCGAGATGGACTGTCGCTGCGTCATGACAGTCAACAGCCTGCCAAGGCATTGGCCCATCGAGGACGTAATCAACTTTGCATACGCCTGGCCCAAAGCGATAGCGTCGCAGCCAACGCCGATAGGAAACGGGTAGCCAGGAGCGAGCAAGAGAAAGCACATGCGGCGGTGCAAGGTCAAGCAGTAGCGCTCGTGCACGTGGCAGTTCTGCAAGGCTCGTAACCCTCGTGTTGGTCCGTAATTCGCCGCCATATTCGAGCAGCGTCGCAACTAAAGCGTCCGCAACACGCTGTGCCCCGCCGCGTGGCAGCGGCCACCCCACGGTGTGGGCAAGGAGCAAGAGGACCAGGCCAAAGGCAGCTGATGGCGGCTGGTCAAGCGGCAACATGCCATGTGCTGCAACACCAGCAAAGAGTGCACGTGCCTGCGGGGTTCGAAACCAGGTGTTGGCTAGCCGTTGCGCAGACTGCAGGGCGACAAGCCCGAAACGCGCTATTAGTGCTGGCCGCGATGGCCAGCGAAGTGGACCAAGAATCCAGCGAAAAAGGGGATCCGCTTGATCAACGAAGATTTCAAGGAGGCGACGGTAGGCCGGACCGTCTTCAGCAAGACGCGCTGCTGTCTCATTCAGCCGACGGCTGAGAACCGCGGCGGTACCGTCTTCAAAAGGATGAGCAAGGACAAAGGGCGACTCGACCCATCCGAGGCCATTGCGGCCCAGGGGCAATGCTCGCAAGAACGGCGACACCCGAACGAACGGTAAGACTGCCGCACAGAGATCATGCACGACGCCAGGCAGCGTCAGTGGTTCGCTGCGGAGGCCGCCTCCAGCGACTGGCGCTGCTTCAATGACAACAACTCGCTGGCGTGCCATCGCCAACGCAATAGCAGCCGCAAGCCCATTAGGGCCAGCGCCAACCACCACGGCATCATAGGCTGTTTCCATCGCTCGCCCTTCACCGCTGACGCCACGTCGTTATGCACCATCGGCCATCTCGTCAATCGCCTGAAGCATTGCCCAGACAAACGCGTGCACTCGTGCTAGGCACGGCAGTTCAATCTTGTCCACTGTATCCGACTGCTGATGCCAGTACCCCATATATGGCACAGCTGGATGGCCTGTTGGCAACTGTGAGTCGATCGTGAGGCCACGAAACCCACGCCGCACGACGACGCCGGTATCAGTATAGGCTCCACCACGATGCTCTCCGCCAAGCCATCCTGGATAGTGAGCTGCTACCTTGCGTGCAAGCGCGAGCACAGATCGGTCAGGTCGTGCCGGTAGCAAGAGTCCTTCACGGAGGAGAAGCGTAGGGAAGCCGATGCCAACCATGTCGAGGTCGATGAACACAGCATTGTGGAGCGCATCGCGATGTTGCTCAAGGAAGGCAGCAATGCCATAGGCACCAACTTCTTCACAGCCATTGGCAACCACCCACACTTCGGTTCCGTTGAGTGGCTGCCGCGCTAAGCGCTCGCCAAGCGCGAGCACGCTTGCTGCACCACTAGCGTTGTCGTTCGCGCCTGGAGTATAGGGTGTGCGATCGGCATGTAATGTCATAGCAAGGGCAAAGAGTTGCATTCCTGTCGCAGGCAAGAGCCAGAACGGAAGCGGGCCACGGCCGCGCAGCATGGCGCGGCCGAAGCCTACCGTGTTTGCAATGAGGCTTAGGAAACTTACCCCGACAAGTCCGGAGAACGCCCTCAGCCAACGCGGACTGCTGTAAAACACAGGAGTTCGATGCGTATCAAGATGCCCATAGATGACAACGCGTTGCCGTACCGGACCAGTTGGTGGCACAACGGCGACGACGTTCTGACTTTGTCCGTGGGGAGCTAAGCGTCGTGCCCAGTGATCACGAAATTCGGTTTCGCAGAAGAAGGCCCAGGCCCCAAGACCGTTGAGCGCCGAGGCCAAGAGTGCGCGCAGTCGACCTGGCTCAACCGCCCAGACAACCGTGCCAACCAGTCCAGCAGCAAACGCAAGTGCATACGGACGATAGGTCGATCGGCCACTGCGGAATGGTTCGATGGAGGTCGAAAGTCCTGCTTGCCGCCATATTGACGCCGCATAGTCTGCAGCGCGCCGTTCACCAACGCCGGTTGACGGGCGTGGGCCAATCTCCTCAGCCAATACGCGGATGTGCACCAATGCTCGCTCGGCCCACTGCCATGCTTCGTCAGGGATCGATGCTCGCTCCTGTGCTGCAAGGCGATGATCACCGCCCACCATTCTGTGACTCCCTCGGCTCTCTTCCAGCACTGGGCATACCAGAACTGCATTCCAGTATAGTGGCCAACTGGCAGTCCGGCGAAGCATTGCTGCTCTGTCATACTATTGCAGACTTGTTACCATGCTAGGTATAATTGATTATGGAAAGCAAAAGAGAACCAACGGCCTTGCGCAGCCCTGCGGGCGATGGGGAGCGTAGACCGAAAGGAGGCTGGCTATGCAGTTCGGGACGTTCCTCTTGATGCTGGCGCTCAGCTATGCCTTTGGTGTGCTGTGGTATGACTTGCTGCCGGGCAAGCTGTCGATGAAGCCCTGGCGGGTGGCGGCGTATCCGTTCCTCGGCATGTGGGTGGCTGAAGTCTTCTTCCACCGCGGTCCTGCCTTCGGCGACCTGCACCTGATTCCGCTGGTCATTGGTTCACTCGTTGCAGTCATTATTGACTGGATTATCACGGCGGCTCGTCATCCAGCGAGCGTGCCGGATTACGAGGCGCGGGCAACTGCTGCGTAAACGCAGCGGAGCAGCGAAGCCACCCCGTCACCCACAGGGCAAGCATCCGGGTCGCTTCTCACGACCCGGATGCTTGCATTTTGGATACTCACGATTGGGCGGTTCCCCGTTAGCGTTGACCAGCGTGATCTGCCTCGGGCGGACGAACAGCTGCCTCAACCGCAGCAACAAACGCTTCCTCAGGTCGTGCGCCTTCAAGGCGAAGCCGTTCGTTAATAACAATCGTCGGCACGGCGTAGACTTGATAGCGCTGCGCCAGATGCGGGAATTCCGCTACTTCAATCACATCAGCGGTGACCTTCTCGCTCTCAATCGCCATCATGTGCGCCAACCTGGCGGCACTTGGGCAGTGCGGTCAAGTTGGAGTAACGAAGACTTTAATATGCGCCGGTGCGGGGAGCTTCGCTAAGGTCTCACGGCTGAGGGGAGTCAGCCGTGTTGTGCCGCGAGAGAGATCGGCCAGATCCTCAATGAGCACGGCGAATTCATAGCCCGCCGGCAGGCCTACATAGCGAACAGTGCCAGCGTTCTTGCCTGAGAAGACCGCCGTAGGAATGTCCGTCACGCCAGCCGTTCGGGCCTCAGCCTGTGCTTGCAGAAAGTCGACAACCTCAAGCTTCAGTTTCTCTGAGAGCTGAGCAAGCTCACTATACAATTCGTTCGCTTCTCGACATGTTGCGCACTCGTATCCTGGTAGTTGCAACTGGGCAAGCCGTTGGGTATAGAGCGTAATGGTGACTGGGTCAACGAGTTCTTCAGCAAAACGCTTCCGCAAGTAGTCTTGATCGCGCGCTGAGAGTAGTGGCATGATCCCGCCCTCCTTTCCCATGCAGTATACCCCTCTAGGCTATTTTGCACCAAGATATGCAGAGCACGATATACCGAGGGAGGAACAAATGGGCGAGTTACGGATTGGCACCTCGGCATGGCACGATCACCAAGGGTTCTACCCGCCGACGCTTTCGTCAACTGAGCGACTCCGGTTTTACGCCCAATACTTTCCCGTCGTCGAGGTCAATAGCACGTACTATCACTTACCAAGCGTGCATACCGTTGAAGGATGGGTTGAGCGGACTCCACCGGGGTTTCTTTTCCACGTGAAACCGCCTCGGCTGCTAACACACACACCAGAGCACCCTGGAGCACCATCACCTGCGTTTGACCCGAACGTTGCTCGAGCGTTTCGCGAGGTTGTTAAGCCCTTGCAAGAAGCTGGAAAACTCGGCGCGTTGACCTTCCAATTTCCGCCATCGTTTCGCAATACTCCGCAACACTGCGAGTATCTCAAACGATTACGGGAATTCTTCCCCGATCATCTTATTGCTATCGAATTTCGCCGGCGAGACTGGCTGGATGAACGGCATGCGGAACGCACGCTTGCACTACTTCAGGCACTCGGCTATAGCTTCACGATGGTCGATGAGCCACAAGTTGGGATCGGAAGTGTTCCACCCGTCTATGCTGTCACCAATCCCCAACTCGCCTTAATCCGCTTCCACGGACGAAACGCGGAGAAGTGGTACCATGTTGGAACGTCGAGCACTGAGCGCTTCGATTGGAACTACCAACCAGCGGAGCTTGAGGAGTGGCGCCCTCGGATCAACCGCGCCCTGGCTGACGCACACGCCGTCCACGTCTTGTTCAACACCAATGCCGGTAACCAGGGACCGCGTAATGCCTTTCTGCTGATGGATGTACTTGGTGTCCCACACCCACCACCGCCTTGGGAACATCTAAGCCAGCCGCCACTCTTCTCAGAGTAGCGCATGACGATACTGCAGGAAGAAATGCCAGAGCGCTTCAGCTGCGGGCGTTGTTGGCCGGCCACGTCGACGGACGATTGACCATGAACGACGCACCGGGAAGCCTTCAACATCGAGAATAACGAGCCGGCCAAGTTCAAGTTCTAGCATAATCGCGTCTCGTGGCATGACCGCGATACCAAGGTCAACTGCCACTGCTTGCTTAATTGCCCCGTTGCTCCGTAGTTCCATCCCAATCCGCAACGGGACACCGGCTTCGGCAAAGATCCGCTCCGTATCAGCCCGGGTACCAGAGCCAACCTCACGGACCAGAAGCAACTCGTCCCCCAGGGCAGTGAGCGGAATTTGACGCCGCCTTGCCAGGGGATGGCGCGGTGAAGCAATAACCACTAATTCATTGGGGAGAAATTCAGCGATCTCGAGTCCTTCACGATTTTCGATCAACCCCATAATCGCTACATCAACCTCGCCAGCGAAGAGCTTCTGTTGCACTGCAAAACGGTTCAATACGTCGAGGGAGAGCGTAACGCCAGGATAGGCGCGGTGAAACGCCCCGAGAATGCGAGGCACGACATAGATGCCAGCCGTCGTGCTTGCGGCAAGCGCAACATGGCCGCGCTCAGCCGCCCGAAGAGCTTGCACGCCCGCAAGCCCTTGCATCAAGAGCTCGAGCACTTGCTCAACACACGGCAGGAGATGCTTCCCGGCTTCGGTAAGCTCGACGATACGCCCCTCGCGGACAAACAGCGGCAGGCCCAGCGCCTGCTCCAGCGCACGGACTTGCGAGGAGACTGCTGGTTGGCTCACACAGAGTTCTTCCGCTGCTTTTGAGAAGCTCCGGTTACGCGCAACCGCGCGAAACACTTCCAGCTGGCGCAACGTGATGTCCATGCTGCCCCCGATCTATAAGTGAATGCAATACGGCAATCATGAATTGCTATTGGACATTATAGCGCTGACACGGTACGCTGTGAAGTGATTCACAAAGTGGAGGTTGCACTACTGACAGGAGGGAACGATGGACCACAGGTTACTGCCGATGCCTGACGAGCCTGTTGAACTAGTGGAAACGCCACTCCTTCCGCCTGGATATCGTGTGCCGTCTAGTCGTTGGGAACAGCCAAGCACGCGACTGCGCCGGCTGCTCGCAACGTTACCGTATGTGTTTGCCCCAGGCGTCTATGATCCGCATGGTGCAGAACTAGTGATGTACTACCAGTTCCCAGCTGTGTACTTCAGCGGCTATTCGTTTGCGATTGGGCACCTGGGCACTACTGACATGGATCTCTACACTGGCGTCGAAATTGCTGATGCCGCACGCCGGGTCGTCATGGCTCTGCGCAAGTTTCAGCTCACGATGGCTGTCGGTGATCCTGACAAAGGCATTCCACCACGCCACTTGCACATTCCGCCAGTTGTCGTGGACATGGATACTGGATATGGCAATGTCTTCAACGTGCAACGCATTGCTGAACTCTATGTGACCGCTGGCGTTGCGGGAGCACATATCGAAGACCAGGTGATGCCGAAGCGCTGTGGCCATATCGTGGGCAAGGCGCTGATCCCAATCGAGGAGATGCTGGGCAAGCTGAAGATGCTGCGAGCGGTCGCCGACGACTTGGGAAATCGGGACTTCGTCATCATCGCCCGCACTGACGCCGTCTCGGCAGTCGACGCACCAGAAGGGCGTGGTGGCTTGGACTGCGCAATTAACCGTGCGCTACGCTACTTAGACAGCGGCATTCCTGATCTCGTCTGGTGCGAGTTCCCAACAGCAGAACGCGGCCCGACTGAGCGCTTTGCCGAAGAAGTGCGCAAGCGCTTCCCCGATGCCCAACTCGCATTCAACTGGTCCTCGTCATTCAAGTGGTTCACCGAACCAAATCCGTTGACATTTGCTGAGCTTGGCGAGATGGGCTTTCGCTTCATCTTCATTACCCTGGCCGCTCAGCACGCGATGGGCGCCGGCTTCAGCCGACTGCTCCAGGGACTCGCGCACGAGCAAGAACAGGCGTATATTGCGCTCCAGCGAGAAGAGTGGGCCGAAGAACTGCCGACCCGCAGTCACCATCTCTTCACGGGCGTTCCCTACCATCAACTCACAGGGGAATGCTATGCCGCTCCACGGCTGGGACGCAACGTTGGGGAGAAGCCACCGGAAGAGGCAGTAGTCTAGCGCCAGACTTTGCATCAGCGAGCACCTCAGGTACACTGCCGGCAGAAAGCGGCAGTGGATGAGGGAGCGAGAGGGAGGCGCATCATGATGCCGGCAATTCCCGGGATGCTTGTCCCCAAGGTGGACACACCGGAGCAGCAGGCGATCTTATCACCTGAAGCCTTGGAGTTTGTCGCCAACTTACACCGCACGTTCAACAAGCGGCGGCTGGAACTGTTAGTACGCCGAGCAGAGCGCCAGGCTGAACTCGACGCTGGCGCACTGCCTGACTTCCGGGCTGACACTGCCGAAATCCGTGCTAGCGATTGGCGCGTGCCACCGGCTCCACCGGATCTACAAGATCGGCGAGTCGAGATCACGGGCCCCGTTGACCGTAAGATGATGATCAACGCGCTCAATTCGGGGGCAAGCGTGTTCATGGCAGATTTTGAGGATGCGCTTGCCCCGAGTTGGGCAAACGTTATCCAAGGCCAAGTGAACCTGTACGATGCTGTGCGGCGAACCATCTCGTTTGAGAGCCCCGATGGTCGCGTCTATCGGCTTGCCGAGAAAACGGCTACGCTCCTTGTACGGCCACGCGGCTGGCATCTCGACGAGCGCCACGTGTTGATTGACGGCGAACCGATCAGCGCTAGCCTTTTTGACTTTGGGCTCTATGTCTTCCACAACGCGCATGAACTTGTGCGCCGGGGCACCGGACCGTATTTCTACCTGCCGAAACTCGAAAGTGCCGAAGAGGCCGCGCTCTGGCACGACGTCTTCTGTGCGGCTGAAGATACGCTTGCGTTGCCAAGAGGCACGATTCGGGCCACTGTCCTTATTGAGACAATTCTTGCTGCCTTTGAAATGGATGAAATCCTCTATATGCTTGGTGAGCATGCCACTGGGCTGAACGCTGGCCGCTGGGACTATATCTTCAGCATCATCAAGAAGTTCCGGCGCCGCTCTGACTTTGTGCTCCCCGATCGGGCTCAAGTGACGATGACCGTGCCCTTTATGCGAGCGTATACCGAACTGCTTGTGAAGACCTGCCATCGGCGTGGAGCACACGCGATTGGCGGCATGGCAGCATTCATTCCAAGTCGTCGCGACCCTCAGGTCAATGAAGTCGCGCTCGCCAAGGTGCGCGAAGACAAAGAGCGAGAAGCAGGAGATGGCTTCGATGGCACCTGGGTTGCTCACCCGGACCTGGTGCCAGTGGCGAAAGCAGTGTTTGACCGCGTTCTTGGCGAACGTCCTAACCAACTTGATCGCCAGCGCGATGACGTTCAGGTCAGCGCTCGCGATTTGCTGAATATCCAGGTACCAGGGGGGCAAATTACTGAAGCTGGTTTCCGGAACAATGTGAGCGTCGCACTGCAATATCTCAACTCGTGGCTCCAGGGGCAAGGCGCTGCAGCTATTTTCAATCTCATGGAAGATACGGCAACTGCCGAGATTTCGCGCGCGCAGCTCTGGCAATGGCGCTTCCACAGTGCCAAGCTCAACGACGGCCGTCCAGTCACACGCGAGCTGTATGAGTCCATTCGTGATGAAGAGGTTGCCAAACTTGGCGGACGTAACGCCGGGCGGATGGCCGATGCGGTTGAAATTCTCGATGAACTTGTACTGCGCGACGAATTCGTCGAGTTCCTGACCTATCTGGCCTATCCGAAGCTTGATTAGCTGTAGCGGTGCAGGGAGGTGAGCAGACAGTAGAGCCTCCCTGCACCATTGCTTCACGGTAGCCGGAAGCCAAGAGCTTGGGCGGCACGCTCCGGCCCCCACTGCCAGTACTGATCAGTCACTGGAACAAAGCTGTGATGATCAAGTTCAACCGTCATGGGCATGCCAAGCGTATGGTCCGGGCACACCGGCCAGTATTGGCCGGTGATCATCTCATCGCGCGATCGGCTCCATGCACGGAGCGCCGCAAAGGAGACCAACACGAGCGCCGCAACCTCCCGAGGGTCAGGACGTAGCTGCTCGATCGGAACCGGCAGGAGTGCTGTATAGATCTCTTGGATTTCCCGATCAATCCAGCTGGATCCTCTCCGCTCCATCCGCCGTATTCCAACATAATGCAACTGATCAGGCTGGAGCTGAAGCCCAAGCTCCTCAGCCGCTTCACGAACAAGGCCATAGCGAGCATCCTCACCCGGACGCGCATGCCCTCCCACCGCAACGTCGATTTTGCCTGGCTCAGTATCCTTGCCAAGACTGCGTTGTTGGAGGAGCACGTGAAGTCCACTAGCCGTTTGGGCAAAAAGCCAGAGGTGAAACGCGCGGTGCCAATCTCCTTCTCGGTGTACAGCCGCACGCTGCTTACGCTGACCAGTGGGTTGCCCATGGGCATCGACGAGTTCAAAGAGTTCATCCGGTGGATCAACAGGCACGCTCATACTTTCTCACCCCCGTATGCCTCCCTCGGTCATGATAGGCTTAGTCGGGCAAACGCGCGAGTGAAGAGGCAGAAAGGAGTACGTATGGAGCCGGCCAAGCCGCAAATTACCGTCGACGTTTTTCAGCAGGTTGATATCCGGGTCGGTCGCATCATCGCAGCTGAGCCATTTCCCGAGGCTCGCAAGCCGTCACTGAAGCTCACGATTGATTTTGGCCCGCTTGGTATTCGACGCTCTTCGGCTGGTATTCAACCGTGGTATACCCCAGAAGAACTGATTGGCCGGCTGATTGTGGCTGTCGTCAACTTCCCCCCACGGCGTGTAGCAGGCTTTCCCTCGGAAGTGCTTGTCCTTGGGGCTGTTCAAGAAGATGGTCGCGTTGTCCTCCTTGAGCCCGACAATCCCGATATCGCAAAACCCGGTAGCCCAATTGCCTGAACCTTAGTGCCAGCTGAGCCATCCGATCACACCAACAAGCAGCCCGACGACGAGCGCGAGCGCTTCAGCCAAGGCCACCGAACGACGAATGAGTCGCATCACAAGCAGATTGAGGGCACTGTGGAGCGGCACCGTCAACAGTACCCACCACGGAGAAGCCGCGAGGAGCAACGTACAGCCAATATGAAATGCCGTTGCGGCAAGTCGCTCGATAAGGCCGAACGCCGGTGAGGCCTGCAGCAACCCAAGTTCAGCAAGTGCCTGCCGCACAGACTGTGCTTGTTCATCCTGCCGGCGCAGGATACGCGTGGTCAAAACCAGCGACAGCGCCGCATACCAGACTTCGATGCCTGCCCACCCTTGACCGACATTAATCGCTGCTGGCAAGCTCGCTGCCCAGTAACGGACAACGGCAAGCCGCACCAGTTCCTCAGCTGGCCCTGAAGCCGCAATCACGGCCCATTGCTGGGCACGCTGTGCGAAACGTCGTGCAAGTACGATGACTGGCCCACGAAGTGCTAACGCAACGAGCCAGCCGACCGCGCCAAGAAGCCAGCGTGAGAGCAGCAGAGGCTGACCAAGAACGGCGAAGGCCACTGCAACCACGAACGGCAACAGCACGAGCGCGAGCACCCACCCCCACAATGGGCTCGACACGCGTGTTGTGCTCGATGCCAGCTCAACTGCCACACGACGATCGTTCATCATTGCTGCTCCCATTCTGTACCTGCGCCGTTTACACCTTGCATTGCATGTCCTGACAGCGTATACTTGACGCTGGGTTAGGGAAGGATAAACTAAAGGTAGGTAAATTATGCAGAATCAGACACTTGCCGCTCCGCAACGTACACCAGGTCGAAGCCGCTGGCTTGGCCTCGGCGCCATTGCCCTCGGCGTCGCTATGATCATTGTCGATGCAACGATTGTCAACGTTGCTGTACCAGCAATTATTGACGAACTGCACGTCAACCTTACCGATGCCGAGTGGATTAACTCGATTTACTCCCTCATCTTCGCTGCCTTGCTTATTACGCTTGGGCGACTCGGCGATCTCCGTGGGCGAAAACGTCTCTACCTCTTTGGCCTTGTCCTCTTCGTGGGATCAAGTATGCTTGCCGGCATTGCTCCCAATGGTGGCACACTCATTGCCGCTCGCGCGCTGCAAGGAATTGGTGCCGCAGCGATTTCGCCGTCGACCCTTTCGAGCCTCAATACGCTCTTCCGTGGGCGGGAACGCGCGATTGCCTTTGGCATTTGGGGATCAATTATTGGTGGGATGGCCGCGCTCGGACCGCTCATCGGCGGTTGGCTGACAACCAACCTGTCATGGCGGTGGGCGTTCTATATCAATGTCCCGGTTGGGCTCATCGCCTTCCTCGGCGCACTACGCTTTGTCCCGGAAAGCCGCGATGAGCATATCCGGCCGGGATTCGATCTTCCGGGCATTGTATTGAGCATTATTGGATTTGGTGGACTCGTCTTCGGTCTTATTGAAGGCGAACGATACGGCTGGTGGAAACCTGCTGAGCAATTCTCGCTTTTCGGCTGGCAATGGCCACTCTCTCAGATCTCTATCGTTCCAGTTGCGCTGACCCTTGGCATGCTTGGCTTACTCTGCTTCACGCTGGTTGAACGCCGTCGCGCGCGCCGGAACCAAGTGGTGCTTGTTGACTTTGCCCTGTTTCGCTTGCGGAGCTTTGGCTGGGGGAACGTAACAGCCCTGATCGTCAGCCTCGGCGAGTTTGGCCTGATCTTCGTGCTCTCGTTGTATCTCCAAGGAGTACGGGGGTATTCCGCCTTTGCGACTGGCGTCGGCCTGTTGCCGCTTGCACTGGCCTCTTTCATTGCTGGTCCATCAGCGGCAACTCTTTCGCAGCGTTTTGGGGCGCGCCGAGTTGTCAGCGTTGGCATGTTCTGCGAAGCGATCGGTTTGCTCTTGCTCGGACTTTTGCTTTCGCCAACAGTCAGCCGGCTGACGCTCTTACCTGCGCTTGCAATCTACGGCATTGGGGTTGGCTTCGCAACGGCCCAACTCACGAGCGTCATCCTCGCTGATGTGCCTGTTGCGGCCTCTGGACAAGCGTCAGGCATTCAGAGCACAACACGCCAGGTCGGTGCCGCGCTTGGCATCGCCTTGCTCGGCACCTTGCTCAGTATTGGGCTTCGTGACGGTATGCGTGATCGGCTCGCTCAGATTCCAGGACTCTCAGCACAACAGCAGGTCGCGATCACGCGCGTCATCCAGCGCAGTGCTGGGCAAGCGCTCGGACAACTCCGCCAACAGCCAGGCACCCAGCCAATTGTCCGCGCGGCCGAGGATGCATTTACTGACGCTGCCCGACGTGATGCCTTTGTCGCTGCTGGCTTCATTCTGGCCGGTTTTGCTGCAAGCTGGCTGCTGCCCAACACCCGTCCTGAGTCAGAGCGTCGCGCTGCACGTCAGCCAGCAGCAGCAACTGCCACGGAGAAACCCTAACGAAGAAACACGAGGACGAGCAATACAAGACCAGCGAGGACACGATAGCCAACAAAAACGAGCGTTGATCGACGTTGGAGATAACGCAACAGAAAAGCGATGGCGAGATACCCGGTGAGCGCAGCCGTCAAAAAACCAAGGAGGAATGCACCGCGCTCACTGGAGTCGAGCCCTGCAGCAAGGAGCTTGCGGCTTTCGAGGAGACCGGCCCCGAGAATAGCTGGCGTACCAAGCAAGAAGGAAAAACGTGCAGCAGCTTCGCGCCGTAGTCCAAGGAACAGCCCTGCAGTGATCGTACTGCCAGAACGTGACACGCCTGGGACGAGCGCAGTCATTTGGGCCAAACCAATGAGTAACCCATCACGGCCAGTGATGGAAGAAAGCGGGCGCCGATGGGTAGCGAGGCGTTCAGCAAGCGCGAGGAGGAGCGCAACGAGCATCAAGACCAGGGCAATGAGTGCAATGGCACCCCGTCCACCTTCGCCAGCGTGAAAAAAGCGATCAACCGCGTCTTGCAAGACAATGCCGGCAATCGCTGCCGGAATTGACCCGAGCACAATAATCCACCCAAGTCTGCCCATCGGGTCGGCAAGCGGCCGGCGCAACCAGAGCCCACGCAAGACGCCGTGAAGAATCTCAAGCAAATCACGCCAGAAGTAGGCAATGACGGCAGTGAGCGTTCCAAGGTGCAGCGCTACGTTGAATGCCAGCCCCGGTTCTGGCCAGTGAAAGAGCCAGGGGACAACAATCAGATGGGCCGAGCTGCTAACCGGCAAAAACTCCGTGAGACCCTGGACAACTCCAAGGACAACAGCGTGCAGCATGTCCATCAGTTAACTTGTCACCCTTTCTGTGGTTGACGTCCGAATCACCCGCCAAGACAGACTTTCACGCCACCAGAACACAAGGCCAAGCAACGTAATTGGCACATACAGTGCCACATGCAGCACAAGGGCATAGGAAAGCGCACGCTCGCGCGCAATAGCAGCCACACCGGTCAACACAAGCGTCACGCCAGCTTCAAAGGGGCCAACATACCCAGGCGAGCTCGGCAGAAGAGTTGCCAGGTTGGCGATTGCTGTCGTCAGGAGCACGAGCGGGATGCTTAGCGGAAGTCCAAAACCACGAGCAATGATGCCGTACATTCCAGCTTCGCAAAGCCACGCGGCAAGCGACGTTGCACTTGCCACTGCCAGGGTTGGCCCATCTTGGAGTGAGCGAAGGCCCTGTGCAACGGTATGCGCAAGTTGCAGCACGCGCGTCTGGATTCGAGCAGGGAGCCAATCAAGCAACTGTGGCAGGACACGTTCCCGTACCTCGTCGCGACTAAGGAGGGCAAGCAGTGCCAGTGCTGGCAGGAAGATGACGATGGCAACAAGTGCAAGCCGCCACAGGGTACCAGTAAGCGCAATAAACAGCGAGGCAACAAGCAAAAATCCGAGCATCGTCAGGCCGTCAAGTAATCGCTCTAACGCAATTGACGCTAAGGCAGCACTTGTGCGCACCTGCGATCGCTGGGCAAGTGTATATGCACGAACGACCTCACCCGTCCGCAATGGCAACACATTGTTGGCCATATACCCAATGGCAACAACCGGGAAAAGCCGCACCCAGGAAAGCCGTTCAACAGGCCGCAACAGCGCAGACCACCGCACAGCACGCCATGCGACCCCGGCGAAGTAACAGGCAAGTGCCGGAATCAGCACCCAGTAGTTTGCTGTACGGAGTGCAGCAAGGACCGTTGCAAGATGCAAGCCACGAAACGCGAGCCAGAGAAAGAGCAAACTCACCGCAATACCGAGGATTGTTCGCTTCACGCGCTGTTCGTCCTCCCACACGGTATTCACCGCGCCGCCGAAGTATAGCGTTCGGTCGCGTACACAAACCACATGATCAGGCGGCGCAATCTGCACGCCAAAGCAGCATGAGCCCTCCTTCACGTGCTCGCACCATTGCGCCTGCCCAGCCTACTCCCGCCGGATCACTGCCGTCGGGTACGATAGCGGCGCAGACGGTTGGGCCGGGGGCAGGGACATGCCAGAAGCCCAGCGTTCCTGGTCCATACACATGGTGGCCTGTTCGCTGCAGGATCGCTGCGAGCAAGCCAAACGTTGCCGGAGCGCGATGGAGTGCAGGCAAGGCGACCGGCGCTCCGGCTGGTACCGCTTCGGCAAGCCGCCACATCCATGGGTCAGCTGAGAGCACGAAGACGTAGTCAGGCCAACCAACGACCTGGGTGACACCGGGTTGTGCCAGCAGCGCGTTCACGATCGGATCACGGTCAGCAGGCTGGCTCCGATCCGCGTGATAGACGATAGCTTGCACCCCAATTCCCCGGAGCAGATGGAGTGTCTCTGCCGAGGGAAACGCCCGCATCTGCTCATACAGAGGAGCATAGGCCGGAGGCGTAATGCCACTGTAACCGTTGACCAATGGCGCCCAATGGAAAGTAGACCAGAAATTTGGCCATGGTGCTGGTGCCGCTGGGTCAGCCATTGGCAGCTCAATTGCGGGGACGGGATGGGCGGCAAGCCAGGCATAATCAGGCCGCTGCAATTCCTGCCAGGTGACCGGCAATGGGGGTGTGACCGGGAGAGAACGAAGACCTTCAGCTGTTAACGCAACGACGGCAAGGCACGCGACACCAACGCGAAGCCAGCGGAAACGGGGACCGAGCCAATCATTTATCGTTGCCATGCCAAAACCAGCGAGCGCAGCTAACCCAACGAGGGCGAGAAGCGCAAAACGGGCCGGGACACGAACAGCACGAAAGCCCGGCAAATGGTTGTAGAGGAGGTTATATGGGAGTGTAACCGGTTTCCCATTCACAAGCCCAATCGGGCCAAAGCTCAACGTGACTGCGACGACAATCAGCGCAAGCATAGCCCAGCGGAGCCAGCCTGCTCGCCGGGCAAAGAACAGGCCGAGTAGGGCGAAGAAGAGAACTGTCACACCGGGAAACAGGTCGCGCTCGATGTGACGATGGTAGAGGGGAGCGAGGACGCTACCATACAGCCAATTCTCTGGTGGAACAGCCAGATAGTCCGTCCAGCGCGCATGCCAGTAGACAACCTCATCAATGCTCCGTTCCGCACCAAGCTCTTGGTGAACCCGCCAGTACGGAAGGAGGATGGGGATCAAGAGCAGGAGGCTGAGACTACAGGTAACTCCCGCCCAAAGCGTGCCACGAACTGCTCGCCAGGAATGCTCAGCAAGGAAACCGATTGCCCAAACGACGACCAGCAGAACTGATAAGAAGAGGAAGTAGTAAATCCCGAAAAGCCCTTGCAGCAGAACAACCACGCCAAGCCCAAGGGCCCATCGCCAACTGCCAGTGCGTACCGTCTTCCAGGTCGTAAGCGCTGCGAGAGGCAGCCATTCAGCAGACAGCAAGTGCAGGTGCTCAATTTGGGCAAGCCGAGCCGGTGCGACAATGTAGGCTACGCCAGCGACCAGCCCGCCCAGCCAGCTGCCAGAAACGGCACGAACAAGAAGAGCCATCGCACATCCTGAGAGGACGAAAGCGAGCCAGGTTGCCAGGTTATCAGCCAAGACCGGGTTATGCGTGGCAAGAAAGATTGGCGCAACCAGTATTGCTTGTCCAAAGAGATAATCAGAGTAGGCCAGCGTGTTGTGGTACGGATAGAAGATGTTGGCATCGAAAATCTGACGCGGGGCAGTCTGCACGGCATGAATATCCCACGCAATCGTCCATGCTTGAAAAACCGGGTCCCCAGCGCTGATCAATCGATGTATAGGATCCCGGACAACCGGGAAGGTGATAAGCACGCTCAACGTGAGGCAGCACAGGGTAACACTGACCGCAGCAATACCTTCGCGCCAACGGCCATGCAATCTGCTCCCAGGAATAGCAGCGGTTTCTGGCAGACCTGCCGCTGTTGACTCCGCCACATCCTCATCCTTCAAAGCGAGAACGATGCGGCAGATTATTCGTCGAGGCGGAAGTACTTAAACGCCTCAGCGAGCTGGATAAACTCGGCACCTGGGAAGCCGCGGCGCCGAGCCTCGGCAGCGCTATCCTGGGCCCAAAGACGAATCCACTGCTCGAGTTGGGGATCTTCGCTAATCTGGCTCTTGTGCGCCCGCAAGGCCTCAATTTTCTTCGCAAACGTCGTGCTAATATCGATCCAAACATCCGGTTGGGCAGGATTCATCAACAAGACCTCCCGAACCGCATGCGGCTCGAGCCCCTCAGCAAGGTGCTCGGGGAACGTCAACCGGTCACGTGCACTGGGGAAGACCGCTGCAAGCGTTGCTTCTCCCATCGCAATATGATCAGGATGCTGAATGTAGTGCTGGCCATGCCAACGCGCTGTTGGGTCCTGGCAAATGACCGCATCCGGCTTATATTTACGGATCATGCGCACAATGGCACCACGCAACTCAAGCGAGGGGAGCAGCTCAGCGTCGCGAAAACGGAGAAACTCGACCTGCTGCACACCAAGAATTTTCGCTGCCTCACGCTGCTCAGCTTCACGAATAGCGGCCAACCGATCGGGCGTCATCGTGGGATCATGACTCCCTTTGTCTCCGCTCGTCCCTAGGACATAAACAATTTCACAGCCTTCAGCAGCCCATTTGGCTACCGTCCCAGCGCATCCAAACTCGGCATCATCAGGATGCGCCACCACAACCATTGCCCGCTTCGGCGTCTTGATAACCGCAGTCATCACCTGTTCCTTCCATGCTCTGCATCCACATGCTCATGTATGACAATCGTCGGTACCAATCTCCAGGAAAATGCTCTCGAGCGCTCTGGGCCGAGCGTGATCAGTTGCTCGAGGCACACCCGCGCCTGCGCTACCAGCCGCGCTGTATCAACCCCCTGACAGCATGGCTGGAAAGGTTCGACTCGCGCAAGACCGCGTTCGAGGAGACGCACCGCGCCGATCCAGTTCCCACGCTGAAGATGATGGAATGCAACGCCGATCTGCAGAATACCCTGATAAAGCCCTCGGACTGGGCGTAGCTCGGCACGCCAAAGCCCCTCGAGAACCTCATGACAGGTAAAGTACTCGCCAGCATTGAAGAGGGCAACACCTTCACGTAATTCAGCTGGTGGTGGCTCACAGCAAGCCGAATCAGCAGCTTGACAGCACACGGCCGGCGGCTCCTGCTTGTTTCCTGCATACTCAAATCGCATTATCGGCACGCCGTGCAACCAGGGCCACGCGGGGCATCGGCTGGTAGTGGAGCTCCGGTTAGTACAGCGATCGCGGTTTGAAGCTGATCATCCTGGCTCAGAGCTTGGGAATCGAGCGACGCACCAGCAACAAGGATGAACGGCTGAGCTTGGTCCGGCAGTGATACTGCAATGTCGGGTGAAATGCCATTCTTCCAGATTTGACGGCCGTTTGGCGTAAGCCAGAGCTCAGTGCCCAACAAGAGTGCCGATCCGTCTTTCAGTCGATACTCCGTCAGCACCGTTCCAGTGCCAAACGTGCGCTCACCAATAATCTTGGCGCGCTGGTTATCCTGTAACGCTCCGGCAACGATCTCAGCCGCAGAGGCAGTCCCTTTGTTCACCAGCACGACAAGCGGCTGGTCAACGCGCACCTCACTGGCCTCGGTGCGATAGATCGTCTGATTCCCATCCCGCGTCTTTGCAATAAAGACCGGTGTCTGGGGAGGCAAAAAGACCGAAGCAGTACCGATTGCTTCATTGACAAGTCCGCCAGGATTATTCCGCAAGTCAAGAATAAAGCTTGTTGCCCCAGCACGCTGCGCATCTTGCACAGCACGGCGTAAATCTGCTGCTGTTCCATCCGAGAACTGGCTGATGCGCACAAGGGCGATCGTGCTCTGCGGCAGCATTGCCCAGGAAACCGAGCTGACTTTAATCTGGGCACGAGTCAGTGTTACGCGGACTAAGTCCGTCTGTCCAGGACGACGGAAGACAAGGGTAACCGTTGAGCCAGCCGGACCACGAACGCGCTGCACAACGTCATCAAGGCTCAAGCCTTGCACTGATTGCCCGTCGACTTCGAGCAGAATATCGCCAGCACGAATGCCTGCTCGCTGTGCTGGCGATCCATCAAGTGGTGCAACGACGACGACTTGCCCGTCCCGCTGCTCAACCTGGATCCCAACACCAACATACTGACCGGAGAGTTCCTGGCTGTGTGTCGTCACTTCATCTGGTGTGAGATAACGGGTGTGTCCTGTATCACCGAGCGTGTCAAGCATGCCGTTAATTGCAGCAGCGAGCATTTTCTGATCGTTGATCGCGCTCGGGTCAACGTAATGACTGTGGACAAGATCCCAGGCCTCGTCAAAGACCTGTACAGGCGTCGTGGCAGCTGGTGCGGCCTGTGAGCGGGACTGAGGCTGGAGGAGCGTATTAAGGGTGGCTCCAGCGCCCATGCCGAGCGCGAAGACCATAATCAAAAGCAACAGACCAAACGGCAATCGCCGGAGCAGCCGACGTGGGGTTCGTGGCTCATCCACGAGTGAAGGCCTCCTTCGTTTTCCCAATCCCGCCCTGCCCTGCCCAAGGATACCGCGTTCTGCACGGTCAGCGAAAGCCAGCAAACCAGCTGGCACGTCACGACGCCGTCACAGCGGAACTACGACGTTTGGGTATAAATCCGGTACACGCCGGTGCACGTCGCACAGACGTTGCCTGCTTCGTCCATCACCTCGCCTTCAGCGAACACCAAATTGCGTCCGCCACTCACTACGCGCGCAGTTCCAACCACGCGATGCTCAGCTTGGAGCATGCGGAGGTAGTGAATCGTCAACGTTACTGTGACTTGGCCGACGATGTCTTCTCGACTCGAGAACACTGCGGCACCAAGCAAACCATCAAACATGTACGCCAGAATGCCGCCATTAATCGCACGTGTGCCGCCCCCGCCACGGTGATGATCCTGAACATCGAGTTCGACCCGTGCTTGACCGGCATGTGCCTCAACAATCCGAAACCCAGGCCAGCGATAGAACGGCTTCGCGTTCCACTCCGCAAGCCAGCGATCGCCCTCGGTCATACCTCTCCCCTATTCCATTTCATCCCTATCTCGGCACACAATGCCGCCTCCCAAGAGCAAGTTGAGAGGCGGCAGTACCGTAGAGATTCTAGCGAAGCATCAACGAGAAATCAGGCGCGCGTCCGCAACTCAGGAAAGTCCTCTTCCCAAAATTCTAGCGCGGCCCGGCCACCTTCTGACCGCAGTTGCTGCTCGTATGCACGCAACTCAACACGGCGAATCTTGCCGGAGATCGTCTTCGGCAACTCAGCAAACTGCAGGCGACGCACACGCTTATACGGGGCAAGGCGTTCACGCAGGAAGCGGAACAATTCACGGGCAGTCTCGGCTGATGGCTCGACACCGGGCTTGAGCACAACAAACGCCTTTGGCACCGTGAGGCGGATGGGGTCAGGGCTTGGCACCACCGCAGCTTCTGCCACTGCGTCGTGCTCAATGAGAGCACTCTCGATCTCAAAGGGGCTAATGCGATAGTCAGCGCTCTTAAAGACGTCGTCGGCGCGGCCAATGTACCAGAAATAGCCGTCTTCATCGATACTCGCGACATCACCAGTGCGATAATATCCATTGGTCGCAACAGCCCGAGTGGGATCATCAGCATAGCCAGCCATCAGCCCGACAGGACGTGGCTCGACGCGCACTGCGATTTCCCCTTCATGTGAGGGCTGGCCAGCCTCGTCAAGCGCGACGACGGTGTAACCTGGCAACGGCCGTCCCATTGAGCCTGGCTTGACCGGCTGTCCGGGCGAGTTACCAACGAGGGCAGTAGTTTCAGTCTGGCCATAGCCATCGCGAATCGTTCGCCCCCAGGCAGTTTGCACTTGCTCAATGACTTCGGGGTTGAGGGGCTCGCCAGCACTGACAAGTTCCCGGAGCGCCAGGTTACGATACGCTGTTAAATCTTCAAGAATAACCATGCGCCAAACAGTAGGCGGAGCGCAGAGCGTCGTAATCTCACCGCGGTTCAGCAACTCCAGTAACTTCTTGGCCTGAAACCGCGCCTGGTTGTAGGCCACGATCGTCGCGCCAGCATTCCATGGAGCAAAGAAGCTGCTCCATGCATGCTTCGCCCATCCAGGAGAGCTAATATTCAAATGCTGATCGCCCTCTCGGAGACCGATCCAGTACATCGTCGAGAGATGTCCGACGGGATAGCTTGCGTGCGTATGCAAGACCATTTTCGGCTTTGCCGTCGTGCCGGACGTGAAGTACAGCAAGAACGGATCAGTAGCACGGGTCGGCGGATCGTCCGCTTGGAAGGTCACTGATTGGCCATCAACCTCGTCATAGCTGATCCAACCCGGCAACGTTTCACCAACAAGGATCTTGGCCTGTAAGCCATTGATCGATGCAAACTTACCAGCACATGATGGGTCAGTAACAGCGATGGTGATGTGACCGCGTGTGACACGATCTTGGAGATCAGCGGGGGTTAACAGTGTCGCAGCTGGGCTGACAACTGCTCCAAGCTTCATTGCACCGAGGGTCAGCTCCCAGAGTTGCGGCTGATTCCCAAGCATCAGCAGGATGCGATCACCGCGCCGAACTCCCAGGCGCTTGAGGAAATTTGCGACCTGGTTCGAGCGCTCACATACGGTATCAAAGCTCAACGTGACTTCAGAACCATCCTCTTCGATAATGCGCAACGCTGGCCGCTGATTCCCACGAGCATAAACATCAAAGTAATCGAGCGCCCAATTGAAGGTCTCAAACTGCGGCCAGACAAATTGACGATAGGCCGCTTCATAGTCCTCGCGATAGGTGATGAGAAGATCCCGCGCCTGGAGAAACAGCGTGGTCGCCCGTGCTGTAGTGCCCATGGCTCTGCCCTCCAGCAATATGTTGCCTATGCCCTCTGATCACCCTGCTGGATTACCGCACACTGGGGGAAATGCCAAGCACGTACACGATCCCTGTCCTGGCGATTCCCGCCCGCAGCACCTGCTCAATCCCACAGGGGATCTGTTGGGATTATTGTACCCGGCAGAGGCGTCCCAGCGCTCCAGATGGCCAGCGAGTTCCCAGGATCAGTCGGGATCATTGCATATTCGGTAGAGTTACTCGAGCCTAGCCTGACGACGGACGTTCAGACGGGACAGCATGTGTCTGTTCGGCACGGAGTAGGTCGAGCGTTTCAATCGCGTGCCGCAAGTGTGGGATAACAATGCTCCCACCGACGACCAGCGCAACATTCAGCGCATCATAGAGCTCTTCGTCTGTCCAGCCCGCCTTCACGCACTGATCGAGATGGTAGTCGATGCAGTCGTTGCACCGTAGCACAGTCGATGCAACAAGGCCAAGGAGTTCTTTCGTTTTCGCATCAAGCGCACCGTCACGATATGCAGCACTATCAAGGCTGAAGAAGCGATTGATATCACGATGTCCAATCTCACTGATCCGCGCGTTCATCCGTGCACGGTATTCCCGAAATACATCGAGCCGATTCGGCATCTCTTCTTCCTCCCAAGATTGGCCTTGTTCGCACCATGCTCATACTGCCGCAGCGTCAACCTCATGCAGCCGGCGTGTCAGTTCGGCAAGGTCGTCGGGCGTCAGCTTCCAGGAAGTTGCTGTAACGTTGGCTTCAACTTGTTCAGGCTTGGTCGCCCCAGCAATAACAGAGGAAACAATGGGCTGGGCAACAAGCCACGCAACAGCCAATTCAGCAACCGTATGATCCCGTTCAGCGGCAAACGCCTCAAGCACGCTGAGCAGACGGAAGTTACGCGGCGTAAGCCAACGCCGTTGAAACGCTTCGTTGTCATAGCCACGCGTACCAGGTGGTACCGGCGTGTCAGGCCGATACTTTCCCGTCAAGAACCCTCCAGCGAGCGGTGAATAGGGAATAATGCCCAGACCGAACGCCTCGCAGGCTGGGATGAGTTCCGCCTCAATGCTACGGTCAATGAGATTGTAGGGCGATTGACTGACGACCGGCACAACATAGCCAGCTCGTTCGCAACGATGGACAATGTCAGCGACTTGCCAGCCTGTGTAATTCGAGATGCCGGCATAGCGAACCTTACCACTGCGCACGAGATCGTCCAGTGCGCGCAGCGATTCATCAATCGGGGTATGGGGATCCGGACGATGGAGATAGAAAAGATCGATGTAGTCCGTCCCAAGGCGACGCAGGCTTGCTTCGACACTTGCGATGATGCGCCGCCGCGACAGCCCCTGCCCATTTGGGCCCTCGTGCAGCGGGAACCCTGTCTTGGTTGCAAGCACAACCTCGTCGCGCCGACCAGCGATCGCTTTCCCAATATACTCCTCGGAAAGCCCACGGCTATAGGTATCAGCGGTGTCGATATGGTTAATGCCTAACTCAAGTGCGCGGTGAATCACTGCTGCAGTCTGCTGGGCATCACAGTACCGGCCGAACGTGTTGCCACCGAGGCCGATCACTGAGACAAGGACGCCGCTACGGCCAAGCCGTCGATATTCCATGCTTCGTTCCCCTCGCTGTGCACGATCGATCGTGCTCTACTCTCACGCAAGGGTAAAACTCATCTCGGGGCAGTCTATTCCCCGTTCTGGAATAGCACTCGCCTCTTCAAGTCATACAGCAACGGCGCTGCCTGTGCAGTACGCGCAGGCAACGCCGAGCATGGTACATCGCAAGACGAACGCTACGCCGCTTTCACCGCTTCGATAAGTCGCGCAAGAACCTCTTTGGCATCTCCAAAGAGCATTCGTGTCTGCGGCATGTGGAACAGTTCATTCTCAATTCCGGCAAAACCTGGCCGCATGCTCCGCTTGATCACGATGACGTTGCGCGCCTGGTCAACATTGAGAATCGGCATTCCGTAAATTGGGCTGCCTGGATCACTCCGCGCTGCTGGATTGACGACGTCGTTGGCACCAACAACCAGAGCAACGTCGGCACGCTGAAACTCTTCGTTAATCTGCTCCATTTCGTACAGCTTGTCATACGGGACATTGGCTTCAGCGAGCAAAACATTCATATGGCCTGGCATCCGGCCAGCAACCGGATGAATGGCAAACTTGACCTCAACGCCACGGCGTTCGAGTTCGGCGGCTAACTCGGCAGTCTGATGCTGTGCCTGTGCAACCGCGAGCCCATAACCAGGCACGATGATGACCTCATTGGCATAGGCCATGAGCACAGCCACATCCTCAACCGTCGCCTCGCGAATTGGTTTGGCTTCAGCCGTCGCAGTGCCACGTCGTGCCGCCTGGAAGGCACCAAAGAGGACATTGGCCAGCGAGCGATTCATCGCGCGGCTCATCAGGACAGTCAGGAGCGACCCAGACGCTCCAACAAGTGCGCCAGCGATGACGAGAATCTGGTTGCCAACGACGAAACCTGCCGCCGCAGCTGCCAAACCTGTCATGGAGTTCAACACTGAAATGACAACGGGCATATCAGCGCCACCGACTGGCAGAACGAGGAGCACACCAAAGATGAGCGCCAAGGCAAAGAGCAACCACTCAGCAACAGCACTGGTAAAGCCAAGGAGCCATACCCAGAGCACAACAATGCCAACAAACGCGGCGACATTAATCGGCAGTTGGAGCGGGAATCGCACTGGCCGCCCCGTCATGAGCTCCTGGAGCTTTGCGAAGGCTATCAAGCTGCCTGTCAGCGCAATTGAACCGATTGTCGTACCGAATGCGACGGAGACCAGCTCGCCGGTACTGAGCGCCCCCTCGTTCGCGTAGCGATAGAACTCCGCGACGGAGACGAGCGCCGCCGTGCCACCGCCCATGCCGTTAAACAGCGCAACCATCTGCGGCATCGCCGTCATCGGAACGATGCGCGCGATGTAGATACTCACGACAGCGCCGATACCGACGCCAAGGACCATGATCAGGATGTTCGGGAGACGCCAGTGAATAGCAGGATCGAGCAACGTGACCAGTAAGGCCAACAACAGCGCACCAGCGACAATCTGATTACCCGAGCGAGCAGTTCGTGGTGCACTGAGCCGGCGCAAGCCAAAGATCAAGCCAACTGCGGAAATGAGATACGTCAGATCAATGACCGCAAGACGTGCATTCTCGATCACGACTTGCCCACCAATTCCTTCTGCGCTACCGCTGCACGCTGTGCTGGCTGAGCCGCTGGACGCTCAGACTCGGCCGGCTTCTTCTTGAACATCTCCAGCATGCGATCCGTCACGACAATGCCACCAAAGAGGTTGCCAGCTCCAAGCAGGCAACCAAGAAAGCCAATCACGTAGAGTAAAGGCCGATCGGCTGTACCAGCAACGAGAATACCGCCGAGCAGCACGATGCCATGAATCGCGTTTGTGCCTGACATCAGCGGCGTGTGGAGCAACGCTGGTACGCGCGAAATGACCTCAAACCCCAAGAACACGGTGAGAATCAAGACGTAAAGGCTTAACAGGAGTTCATGGTTCACCGCACACCCTCCTTCAGCCGCTCACGCGTTGGCTCATGCAAAATCTCGCCATCTTTTGCCAAGACCACACCCCGGATAATCTCATCGTCCAAGTTGAGATTCAGCTGGCCATTCGGGGCAAGGAGTTCCAGTAAGGCCGTCAGGTTACGGGCGTACATCTGGCTCGCAGTGAACGCCATTTCGCTCGGCAAGTTGAGCGGCCCCATAATCGTTACACCGTGTCGCACCACCGTCTCACCGGGAACCGTAAGCTCACAGTTGCCACCCTGTTCGGCAGCGAGATCGACGATCACCGAGCGTGGCCGCATCGCCTCAACCGTTGAGGCGCGAATTAACAGCGGTGCGCGACGACCCGGTACTAGCGCAGTGGTAATGACGACATCAGCTTCAACACAGTGGTTATGGATGAGCTCTTGTTCAAGCCGCAAGTGCTCTTCAGCAAGTTCCTTCGCGTAGCCGCCGACCTCTTCGGACTTAATCTCAATCTCCAGGAATTTTGCCCCGAGGCTCTCAACTTGCTCTTTGACGACAGGACGCGTGTCGAAAGCTTCCACAACGGCACCAAGCCGGCGCGCCATCGCGATTGCCTGTAGCCCGGCAACCCCAGCACCAAGGACGAGCACCTTAGCTGGGCGGATCGTCCCAGCAGCCGTCATGAGCAGAGGGAAGAACTTGGGCAAGGCATTGGCGGCCAACAACACCGCTTTGTAGCCTGCCACTGTGCTCATCGATGACAGCGCGTCCATTGGTTGCGCGCGGGTAATGCGGGGAATGGTATCAACGCTAATAGCGATCACGTGGCGAGCGGCGAGCTGGGCGACAAGCTCGGGATAGAGGAGCGGTTGGAGAAACGCGATCACGGCTGTGCCAGGGCGAAGCTGCGCGATTTCCTCCTCCGTTGGCCGCTGCACCTTCGTAATGACTTCGGCTTGCTGGTAGACCGCTGCGGCATCGGGTGCGATCACCGCCCCAGCTGCCTCATATTCGGCATCGGGGAACCCCGCGGCAAGTCCAGCTTCGCGTTCGACCACTACCTGGAAACCACGGCCACGGAGCTTGCGGACCGCTTCCGGCGTGAGGGCAACACGCCGCTCACCTGGCATCGTCTCACGGGGTACGCCGATCGTTAGTCCTGTTCCTTCTGCACGCTGCACGGTTTGCACCCCTTCACGCTACCCCCGGCCTACGCGAAAGAAAGCCCTGAACGCTGCGACGCCAACGTCCGGGCATGTTCTGTAAAAAATCTGCGCGTAGACTACCAAGCCGGAGCGCCATGCGACTTCCTGCCTGCTCGCCGCAAGCGTACTTGGCGCATTGCAGGACTGTCAATAGCTGTGAAGCGAAAGGTGCATCACCATGGTCTGGGCATGGACGGGGATTCGATGGATCCATTTGCTTGCTGCCATGATCTGGGTTGGCGGCCAGTTGTTTCTTGTACTGGTCTTACAGCCAGTGTTACGCCGTGAACTCCCAGCGGCACAGCGCATCCAGCTTGTTGCAACGGTCGGACGACGCTACGGCTATATCTCCTGGACTGCCTTAGCGTTACTCGTCATTACTGGATTTCTGAACGGTGTTCACCGACACCTGCACTGGACAGCACTGCCAACAGCCGATTCACCGTATGCGCACACTCTGCTTGTGAAGCTCGGCTTCGTTGCGCTGGTCTTGATTCTGACTGTCCTTCACGGACAAGTTGTCGGTCCGCGCCTCACGCGCTTCGCCGCGAGCACAGGCTCGAACACGAGCACTGCGACATCCTATCGCCGCACGCTACGCCTCTCAATTGTCATTACAAGCACGAACCTGTTACTGAACCTCATTATTGTTTTCTTATCAGCACGTCTCGTTTCCTAGCCCCATTGCGCTGGTACAACGAGGAGGGCCATTCCATCAAAATACCCCCATGCACGCATAAAGTCATCCCAAGAGAACGTGCGGTATTGACCATCGCCAGGATCGACAACATAGACCTGCGTGTCATCGTAGCCGTAGACTACGACGACATGCTCTTGAGGAACCAGCGTAAAGGACTCGCCGTTGTAGCTGGCTCGCAGTCGCTGCTGGACACTCGCATTGTTGGTTATCCAGACGATGACGGGATGTCCCGCAGCAATTTCACGGGTGAGGACACTGCGATCGCCCTGGGCATAGACAGCCTGAGCATGAAAGCCATAGCGAGCCAGCAGAGGAACGAGCGGCTCAGCGTAAACGCCATAATTATCGATGCCACCAAAAGCTCCGCTCATGTTGCCGCGGAAACCATAGTGTGGATTCGGATGATGCGGCATGTTTTCGATAAACACCCATTCAGAAATCGGTCGCCCGTAATAGGCAGTGACGATACTCAATGCTGCTGCTTCACAGCTGAGTGGTAACGACTGGCGATAGGCAGGGACACCACTGAGTTGGACACCGCGCTGATCCTGGTATATTGCCTGGCCAGTTGGAATGATCAGTTTTTGACCGACCATAATTCGATTGGGATCAGTCAAGTGGTTCGTCTCAATCACGGCATCCAAGCTGACCCCGTAGTGTTGTGCAATATCCCACAGCGATTCTCCTGCTTGGACAATATGCGTCATGAACTGTGTTTGTTCACCCGATGGAGACGCATTGGACGATGGAGAAACGATTGGGACAAGCAGCACCTGTCCCGGCATCAAGCGATTCGGATTGACGCCAGGGTTAGCTTGTTGCAGAGCAGAGAGCGACACTCCATATTGCTGCGCGATCAAGGAAAGGGTTTCGCCAGCCTGGACAGTATGGCGATACTGAATTCCATCAGTTCCGCTCGCCACCGTTAACCGCATACCGGGGAGAATGAGATTCGGATTGCTGAGCTGGTTGATACGCGCAAGGGTATCAACGGTTGTTCCATATTGCTGCGCAATGCCCCAAAGGGTCTCGCCTGGCTGGACGACATGGACCGTCGCGGCCGCTGCTGGGCTAACCAGCAGCGCACTCAGCCCGCCAGCTAGCGCAGCAGCACGCCATCGGTAACCACGGCGACGTCGTGAGCGACCAAAGGTCTGAGCTGGACGCGGTGGTACGGGAGAAACAGGAGGATGAGATATTGTTCGCGACGACAATCGGGTCGCATACAGCGTCACGATTCCTCGCGCACTCTCGTCGCCCCTCGCTTGAACCATACCCCGCTCCTTCCCCCAACTGCCCGGACATAGTGTACGTACATCATACTTGAAGAGAAGCGGCGGTGACAAGGGGGCAACGAGGAGGGAATGCGTGATCAGCCTATTTCTGCAGTGTACGGACGCCCTCCGGTTCGCCAACAATGACGAGGTCAGCGAGGTTCAGGAAAAGGCCATGATCAACCACGCCAGTTATCACTTTCATTGCTGTCGCAAGGCCGGCTGGGTCGGCAATTGGCCCAAAGTGCACATCAAGGATGTAGTTGCCATTATCACTTCGGAAAGGGGTACCATCACGCTTGCGGCGAAGCTGCGGCTGGCCTCCAAGCGCAGTCAATGCACGGGCTGGGTACTGCCACGCAAACGGGACGACCTCAACCGGGACCGGAGAGCGCGTTCCCAATTGGTCAACAAGCTTGGTTGGGTCAATTACAATAACGCGCCGGCGTGCGAGCGACGCAACAAGCTTTTCGCGGACAAGTGCTCCTCCATGGCCTTTGATTAAGGCTAACGTCTGCGGCTCAACCTCGTCTGCGCCATCGATCACCATGTCAATTGTGGTGACCGCTCCGGGATCAAGCAGGGGGATGCCAAGCCGTCGCGCCAGGCGGGCTGAGCGCAACGAAGTCGGCACCCCTTGAAACAAGAGCCCCTGGCGCATGCGCTCAGCCAATGCGCGAATCGCAAGCTCGGCCGTAGTCCCGCTGCCAAGGCCGACAACCATGCCAGACTCAACAAGGGTGGCAGCATAATTTGCTGCCACCGCTTTGAGGCGCTCGCGCTCAGCCAGCCGCATGCTTGTCCCTCTATTCGGCGCGCTCGAGGAGTGATGTCGCAGCTGCCACAATCCGCTCGGCCGTCAAGCCATAGTGAACGAGGAGTGCATCAGGATCTCCTGATTCAGCATAGGTATCACCAAGGTCAACGAAGCGGATTGGGCACGGGCTGTGCTCAGCAACAGCCATCGCGACAGCACTTCCAAGTCCACCGTGGTGCAGGTGCTCTTCAGCAACGACGATGCCACGCGTTTCACGGGCAGCCGCTCCAAGGGCCTCTGTATCAATCGGCTTCACCGTTGGCATGTCGAGAACCCGAGCAGAGATCCCCTGTTCGGCAAGCATCTCCGCAGCATCCAACGCGGCCGCGACCATAATGCCGTTGGCGACGAGTGTCACGTCATGGCCATCCCGAAGCTGGTAAGCTTTGCCAATCTCAAACTTCATATCAGGATCGTGGACAATTGGCACAGGCGGACGACCAAGGCGCAAATACGTTGGCCCATCGTGCTCAAGCATGGCACGGACAGCAGCACGTGTCGCATGCTCGTCAGCTGGGACAAGTACCGCAACTCCGGGTAAGGCACAGGCCAACGCGACATCCTCAATGCCCATCTGCGAGGGGCCATCCTCACCAATGCTAATACCGGCGTGGCTCCCCACGAGTTTGACATTCAGATGGGGAAAGGCAACGCCCATGCGAATTTGATCAAAGGCATTACAGAGCAGGAAGCAGGCAAAACTCGCCGCAACCGCAATCTTCCCATTTGCGGCCAACCCGGAGGCAACACTCACCAGATTCGACTCCGCAATACCGACGTTGAAGAAGCGATCAGGAAAGGCCTGGGCAAACCACTCGGTTCGCGTCGAATTACTGACATCGCCGTCAACGACGACAAGATTCGGAAATTCGTGACCAAGATCACGCAGTGCCTCACCAAATGCATCCCGGGTTGCCTTGCCAAGCTTCAACCCAACACGTGTCCCAAGCTTCATTGCAGCGCCTCCAACGCTTCCTGCAGCCGATCCTTCGGAACAGCCCGTCCATGCCAGGTGAAATCTTTCTCGAGGAACGGCACGCCCTTCCCTTTAACAGTGTAGGCAATCACGGCAACCGGCCCATCGTGATAGTCGCGCGCAAAACGCAGCGTCTCATGGACGGCCAGCAGGTCGTGTCCATTGACTTCTACCACTTTCCAACCAAACGCTCGCCATTGATCAGCGTAGCGCTGTGGATCGGCAACTGCAGTGACCGGAGAAGTCTGCTGGAAGCGGTTATGATCGACAATGGCAACAAGGTTGCCCAGTCGGCGACGGCCAGCCGCAAGGGCCGCCTCCCACACTTGGCCTTCTTCAATTTCTCCATCACCAAGCAAGACATAGACCTGATAGTCGCGGCCATCAAGCTGACCGGCGAGCGCGTGCCCAATCCCAATCGAGAGTCCTTGCCCCAGGCTTCCGGTCGACGCTTCAACCCCGGGAAGGCGACGCATATTTGGATGGCCCTCGAGCGGACTGCCCAGCTTGCGCAACGTTTTCAGCTGTTCCTTGGGGAAATAGCCGGCCTCAGCGAGCACGGCGTAGAGGATTGGTGCGGCATGGCCCTTTGACAGGATGAAACGATCACGGTCGGGCCAATCGGGCCGATGTGGGTCGTAGCGCAGAATGCCACCAAAATAGAGCGCCACCATGATCTCAACAGCAGACATCGAGCTTGTTGGGTGTCCTGAGCCTGCCTCCGTCGTCATGATTAACACTTCACGGCGTAACTCACGAGCAAGCGTTGTCAAGCGATCGATTTCCTGCGCGTTCAGGAGCAATGTTTGCTGTCCCATGCGGCCTCCCTCCGCCGACCATTCCACCATACCGCCATTCTACTCCGGCCAACATGAACAGGCTGCGTTCACCCGCATGGAATAGGCTTGACAGCACGGGTAGCTTCCTGCAAGATGTGCAATGAAAATACGGGGATAATCAGCACAAAGCCTTTCACCCTTGCATTCAGACCCGTGCAGCGAACTCTCGATATATGAAAACAGGGAAGGGAAAGATGGGGAATTGGCGGGTAGGGAGTATCGGGAGAATAGTCCTTACACTCGTACTTCTTGGAATCCTTCTCAGCAGTCTCTCGTTCGGCACAGCAGCAGCGACAACCGCGGTCGTCACCGGCACCAACGGCGATGGCCTACGATTACGTCAACAACCAAGCCTTGATGCGATAACGCTCACGGTTATGCCGGAAGGCGCAACGGTGACCGTGACCGGCTCACCCGTAACTGACAGCGATGGCCACCAGTGGCTGCCAGTACGCTACAACGGCCTCGACGGCTTTGCCATGAGCACATTTCTCAAACCTGCAGGTGACAGCACTGCACAGCTTCAAGGACAAGCATTCCAGGTTGGCCAAGCGGTTGTCGTCACCCACACTGATGGTGACGGTGTGAACATCCGGCAAGGGCCAAGTTACCAGATGCCTGTTATCACCGCTGTCCCCGAAGGGACGGTTCTTAAGATCGCTGGCGAGGCCCAAACTGACACTGACGGGAACACTTGGTGGCCAGTGCAGTATAGTGGCGTAAAAGGCTGGGTGAATGGCCAATATCTGGCACCAACGAATCAGCCCTCAGCCGCTTCTGCGCTGCCTAGCGCCTCAGGGGTGACATTTCGTGTCTATGCCCACCGTGAAGGACTCATCGGCTCAACGACAGCCAACGGACATACGATTCAACCGACCGATATCTTCGTTGCGCTTCCCTGCGCCTGTGCACTCGCGAGCAACGGCGGTGGAGAATTCAAAGTACTTATCACCTACAATGGCCGGGCGATTGTGGCGCCAGTGTGGGATGTTGGTCCGTGGAATGTTGACGACAACTACTGGGACCCACCCTCGGTTCGACGTTGGAAGGACCTGCCTCAAGGCGTGCCAGAAGCGATGGCAGCGTATTACCAGGGATACAACAACGGACAAGACGGCAGTGGGCGTGAGGTTGCAAGTCCAGCTGGCATCGACATTTCTGATGCCGCGTTCTATGCGCTCGGAATGACGGATTCCGACTGGGTCACGGTTACCTTCCTCTGGGCTGGCCAGCCGGTTGATCCAAATCCTTCCCTCCCAGCAGGGTATGACGCACCGACCGTTCACCCTGGGCAACGGCCGCCACTTGATCCTACGCCCCCTAAAGATGCACGCTACTATACCTTCTATTCACAAACTGGGCACAATGTCCCAGCCTTCTTCCAGGCCTTCTGGTCAGCGCACGGAGGGCTCGAAGCCTTCGGGTTGCCCATGAGCGAAGTGTTCCGCGAAGCACGAATCGATGGCACAACGCGCATCGTCCAGTACTTCGAGCGCGCTATCTTCGTCTACAACCCGAGCGCACCAGCCGATCAACGTGTCCAACTCGCGCCCATTGGCTACTATGCGACCGCGCCTGATCAAGCCTGGCTTCCAGTTGCTCCATTCACCAGCAACGCTGACCATGAATACAGCGCGCAAACAGGCCATTCGCTGAACTTTGGATTGAAACAGTACTGGCATGACCACGACGGCATGACAACCCTTGGCCCGCCGATTACGGAGGAATTCCGGGTGACCTTGCCGGATGGGCGGTGGTATATTGCGCAACTCTTTGTCTATGGCCGGCTCGAATGGTGGCCCGACCGCGCCGGCCGCCCCGATGCAATCACCCGAGGACGGTTGACCGTTGAGTTGTTACAACAAGCTGGCTGGCTGAACTCTTCAGGTTCATAAGTTGCAGGCAGCGACGACTGTGTTACAGTTGACATACGTGCAGGCGCGAGGCAGGGAGTGGCGGGCAGCTATGTCCGTATCGCTCACAGGGCATCAATTAGCAGCTCGAAAAGGCGCCCAGTGTGAGCGCCGGGACGGTTCGGCGTGGTGAAGCGCTTCCTCATCTTTGGCGCGATTACCACGTCATTCGCTGTCCTTGGCTTTATGGACTGGCGCTCGTTCGTGAATGCACTGATGGCTATTCCCGTCAGTGCTATTGGGCTTGTCTTCGGTATCCTCTTCGTCGTTGAACTTCTCAAAAGCCTTCGATGGGCACTATATCTGCGTGCAGCGCGACTCCCGATCTCGGTCCTGGATGCGGTGACGAGCTACCTTGCCGCCCAAACAGCATGTACTCTGCCTGGTGGCAGTGTCTTCAGTGCTCGCTTGGCCGAAGAGCACCATCCAGGCGTACGGATGCGCCAAGCTGCAGCTGGCCTCGTTATCCAGAGTCTGTGTGATTGGGTTGCCCTCGCGCTTGTTGCAGCGGGTGCCGTGCTCCTCACCCACCAGTGGCGCCTGCAGCTTGCTTTCCCAGCCTTGACACTTTGCGTATCGCTTGGGGCCATGGTGCTCTTACGGAGCGAAGCACTCGGCAAGTGGACCCTGCAGAGTCTCAGTCGGTGGCGGCTGACGCGCCGGTTCACGTCCGTTGAGGAAGATTTTCGCACCCACCTCGTCAGGATGCTTCGGCTCCCCGTTATTAGCAATGGGGTCTTACTCAGCATAGCGACTACCTTCCTTTCCATTACAGCGATTACGGTGCTTGCCAACGGCATGACTGCGCGTGGTTTGGCCTTTAGCGAAGGCATGTATGCCCATACCTTCAGCATGATGGCGCAAGCCGCGTTACCATCAGTTGGTGGCGTCTCTGCTGGGGACATCGGCTTAGCTGGAATGCTCCGTTACCTCGGCATGGGGTTCGGGCATGCGGCAATGGTGTCGTTCACCTATCGCTCGCTAAGCACCCTCTTCCGGACGCTCACTGGGGTGGTGACGCTCGTCTTCCGTTATCCACACTTGCTGGTCGGCACGGCGCATCCATCGCGGTGGCTTGGCCTGCGAGCAGTACTCCGTGGTCTGCCGAGTGGCTCACCCGCATCGGGCGGCGAGGATTAGCCGCAGCTGTGTGGCGCATCGTTCGTGGTAATGCTGCTTGCCATTCCCTCACCAACGGCTCGACAACGATGATGAACTGCGCAAGGTGGCGAGCAAGACGCTGAACCAACGTCTCGCTCAGCGGCTGATAGGGCCAGAGTTGAAAGAGATGACCCCAACTTGGCGTCCATCGCTCAAGTTCGGTTTCTGGACCAAGCAGATCCTTAAGTTCCACGCTGTATTGATCGAGCCAGTCCAGGAGTTGCTCAACCAACTCTGGCCCAATCTCAAAATGAAAGCCAAGCTCAATCTGCCGCACTGCACCATTGAGCCAGACTTCATAGTGCAGCCGCGGATCGGTATAGTAGACCTTCACAAGGTGCGGCGCATGACGAACGTGGAATGTACTGAGCGCCGGTGGCAAGTGCTCGCGAAGAGCTGTGATCAGATCATGGAAGAATTCTCGATGCGTCAGCATCAGCCAAACTCCAACCAAGAGCATGATACGCCTGAAACACTGCTCCAGCGCTATCGGGCAGCCATTGCTGCTGCCTTTCCAGAGTTCGGCACGCGCCCGATGCGCCTGCTTGGCCAGGGCTGGGATAACGACGCCGTCTGTGTTGATGAGCAACTCGTCTTCCGCTTCCCGCGGCGTGCTGATGTTGTCCCACACGTGACACGCGAACGGTGCATTCTCGAGGTCATTGCCCCGCGGCTTCCGCTCCCTATTCCGAAATTTAGCTACTATGGACACGTTCCAACGGTATTCCCATGGCCCTTTGCCGGTTACCCGCTTCTTCCTGGTGTTCCGTTAGCCGAGATTGGATTCGACCGGCTTGATCTTGTAGCGGCGGGGAAAAGCCTTGGGCAGTTCTTGCACGCGCTCCACCAGACCCCAACAGACCTGCTTGCATCATGTGACCTGAGGGTTTACACACCGGCAGCATGGGTTGATCGGCACCTCGAGCTTCTTGCACATCTTCGTCCAGAGCTTCGTCGCTTTTTCGCTCCTGCGCTTGCAGATCGCCTCATTGATCATTGGCAACGGATGTGGTCTGCTCAGCATGCTCGGGCATTTACCCCTTGCCTTATCCACAGCGACCTTAACCCCGACCATTTGCTGGTTGACCCACAGACAGGACAACTGACTGGCATTATTGACTTTAGTGACGCATGTCTTGCTGATCCGGCAACCGACTTCGCTGAACTTCCAGATCCCTTAGCCGCAGTCGCTTTTGAACACTATGCATGCGCCGACAACCAGTTTTGGGAGCGTCGAGCAGTACTTCGCGCTATGGTCCCATTCCATGCCCTTGCGTTTGGACTCGAGACCGCCAATCAGCAGATCATCGCTGATGCGCTGGCCGCCTTACAGCAGCAGGTCGCTCAGCTCGACTGCGAGAACAGGACAAGCGGAGGGCACTGATGCGCAACCTGCTCGGTCGGCTTGTCACACGCACGAACGCGCAGCTGAGTGCCATCGCCGCCTTCTGGGACGTCGCGATCACGCATACTGATCCACATCGCGATGCAGGTCTGCTCTACCCTGTGCTCACGGATCCCTGGGCCCTGGCACTCGTCTGGGAACGTCTCTCCTCGGCTGCACGCCAGATACTCCAGATGGCAGCCGAGACGTTGACCCTGACCGAGACAGCATTACTGCACCTACCGGATGGTCCGACAGCGGTCAAAGAAGGCGTGCAAGCGCTGCTTCGTGCTGGGCTGCTCTTCGTTGAA